>Ga0208180_1000698_pt1 | contig 25985 bp, 34 predicted proteins | sample MalvireepMed_s16_FD_184241 | JGI IMG/M metagenome (GOLD analysis project Ga0208180, IMG submission 184241) | Marine viral communities from the Global Malaspina Expedition - Malaspina viral metaG DeepMed_s16 (SPAdes) (version 2) | ecosystem: Environmental > Aquatic > Marine > Oceanic | place...
GGTAAAGGGGGGAGGTTGCTCCGGTTTTACTTATAGCATGGGGTATACTGAAGAAGAAGACTACGACGAAGTTAAGCTAAAGAAGTTTGAACAGGACGGCGTCATCTGTGTTATAGACAAGGCCAGCGAGTCTTTCATAGCTGGTATAACTGTAGACTGGCATGAAGACCTAATGAAGCGCGGGTTCGTTTTTAATAACCCTAACGCAACTGGGAGTTGTGGTTGTGGAAAAAGCTTCAGCGTGTAGTTTCCCTAATCTAGCGACACTTCTTGTTTGTTCTTATTTGGATGAACAGAAGTCTTCAAAAGATGTGAATATTGAAGCTATCAAAAAGCACTTTCATGTAATTTATATGGAAGCTAGAAAAGCGAACCCATTTGTTGGTAGCTGTACCAAGACGATTGTGAATGGTGTAGACTGGGATTTTGTAGAGAGGTATAATGAAAAATAAAACCATAGCTATTAGTGGGGGGTTTGACCCCGTACATATTGGTCATTTACAAATGATTCAAGACGCCGCACAACACGGTAGCGTCATTGTCATTCTTAATAGTGATGCATGGCTAGAACAAAAAAAGGGGTATGTGTTCATGCCCTTTGAAGAAAGAAAAGCAATCCTCGAAGCGTTTAGTGATGTCCATCACGTTGTTGAGGTAGATGACTCTGACGGTACTGTATGCGCCGCCCTAGACCAGTTACGCCCATGTTACTTTGGGAACGGTGGAGATAGAGTTTCTGACAATGTGCCAGAAGTAAAGTTTTGCAAAAGGTATAACATCGGTCTAAAATGGAATCTTGGAGGAAATAAAGTTCAGAGCAGTAGCACGCTCGTAACTCACGCTAAGGACTACGATTACAAGGATGGCGATTTGAAACAGCACAACGACCCTGAACATCCCTTTAGGTTTGAAATTGGAGGAGAAGGTTAATGTCATCACATCTGCTCAGTAAAATGAAAAACAGCGTAAAGAACATTTCGTTTAAGTGCAAGATGGACGCTCTAAGCAGAGGCACATTCCGGTTTACCAAGCTGAATGGCAGAGACCAAGGCAAAGTCCACGGCAGAAGCACTGAGGGGTTTCCTGAATGCGGCGATTCTGCTACGATTGATGACGTGCTTCACACGATAGGGTGTGATTTGTTTGGGGGAACAAAATACAAGATAACTATTCAAGCGGAAGAAATACCAGATGCCAAGCAAAAGAAAGCTCAAGAAGAAGAAGACTAGAGAGAGACTAGTCAAGAAGAGGGTTCAGGCTAGGAGGGCCGACATCCGTGAAGAAGCTCGGCTTAAGAAAGAAGTCGAGGATATTCAGTGGGAGAACAGGGAAAGGATTACCCCAATTAGGAACCCTAAGAATGATGAAGAAGTGTAGTAAGTGTGGTGAAGAGAAGCCAGCCACGCCTGAAGTTTTTTCTAGACAAGAAGCCGCTATAGACGGTTTTCACGCTTGGTGTAAAGAATGCTGTTCTGCATACAGCAGCGTAAGATTTCAAACATTAAGTGAACAAGAATCTTTCCGAGAAAGAAAAGCAGAGGAAAAACGAGTAAGAGGGCGCAAGTACAAAAAACTACTGATTGAACATTTTGGGGGAAAATGCGTCACTTGTGGATACGATAGATGCCCAGCCGGTTTTGACTTTCACCATATAATTCCAGAGGAAAAAGAATTCTCCATCGGTCAGAGTTGTGGAAACTTCGCATATGAAAGACTGTTGAAAGAAGCCGAAAAGTGCATGCTGCTTTGCTCTAATTGCCATAGAGAACTACATTATAATGAATCAGAAGAATCTTCAGAAGTCGATAGAGATAGCGAAACAACTCTTCCCGACTTGCTATGCGAAGAGAGTGAAGTATCAGACGTTCCACTTTGCCTTTCTGTGGAAGAAGAATCGTCTGATTTCAATTGGGCAGAACAGAGTTGATAAACCATCCGCTAAGGCTTTGTACTTTGCGGAGAGGTTTAATATAGAAAAACAAAAGAAGTATCCCTACATACATGCTGAGATAAGCGCGATTCAGAAGGTTTGGAGTAAAGTCTACATAGATAACTCAGTTAGCATGGTGGTACTTAGGCTTTCAAGGAACGGGACGTTGCAGAACAGTAAACCCTGTAGGGGTTGCTCGACCATACTGGCGGCGCTAGGCGTTGAGGGTATTTGCTGGTCTGATTCCAACGGAAATATAGTTTCTGGCGATACCATTTTGCTCGAACAGGATATAATTTAGGTGTACGATGCCAAAGTTTTATGTAGAGTCTGGACCCATGTTTGATGTGGTAGACGCTAAAGATGGAATGGCAGCGTGTATAAAAACAGTCCTGAGAGCAGCGACATCTGGGAAGCCAACAAAATCTTCTAGCATTTTTATGGTTAATGAAAAAGGTTTTCTTAGAAATAAAGATGTTGTTGACACTTCTGAGTTTATTTCATACGACGCTAAAGAAATATTAAGACAGCTACGGGGATAATAATTGCCCTCGTAGCTCAAACGGATAGAGCAACGGTCTTCTAAACCGTAGGCTGCTGGTTCGAGTCCAGCCGAGGGTACTAATATATAGGAGGAAAAAATGCCAGCGAGAAGAGATAGCAGCAAAAGGTTGATAGTAGATTGCGATGGGGTTATAGCGGACAAAGACCACGGCGGCATATATGCAAACGCTGGGCCTTTACAGCACGGCATAGACCAAGTAAATAAACTATATGATATGGGCTTTGAAATTGTTCTCTTCACCGCACGGTATGGCGACAGGGAGAACGGAAACATGCATAGACAATACGAGAGAGGATACATTGAATGGGTAAATTGGTTGGAAGAACACGGTGTTAAGTACCACCATGCTTACATGGGCAAGCTCGCCGGTGTTTTGTATATTGACGACAAGGCGGCAAGAGTTGAAAGCGATAACGAAGATGGGTGGGGTCAGGTATGGAAAGAGATAGAGGATTTGGAAGGTAGAGACAGATACGGTCGGAAGATTATGTCATGAAACTAGACCATATTGCATACCGAGTGAAGAACAGGCATGAGGCGGCTCAGTTTTTCCGCCTCATGTTTAATTATGAGATTGGTACAGAGTTTGACATAGAGTTTGATGATGGTTCCAAGGCTGATTGCCATGTTCTTGTGCCGCCAATGAGTCCTGTTATTATGGTTCGTGAAGGGCCAGAAATTTTTATCTCCGATGGCAGTCCCGGCTCGATTGTGGGAGACTGGGTTGAAGCGCGAAATGGAGTTGGCGGTATACACCACATGGCGTACAGGACAAATAAGATAGACCAGATTTTTGAAAACTGGAAGGAACAAGGTATAGGATTTTTGACAGACGGTATAATTGACTGCCCAGACGACAATCTTCGACAAATCTTTACCAAGCCGCTGGATTATTTGGGTGGAATAATCATAGAGCTAATCGAGCGGGGGGCTAAGGGCTTCTGCCAGAATTCAGTAAAGAATCTTATGGAATCTACTAGGGATTTAAAATGACAACCTATCAAATCGTTCAGGGCAAACACTATGTTAATGGTCAGTTTGTTTCTCCAGACCCGATATCTTTTAGTTATTTCGATAGCAAGAACCCTGCTACTGGAGAAATCCTTGGGTCTTTCCCAGAAGCTAACGCTCCGCAGGTAGAGAGCGTATATCATTCGGCCAGAGATTCTTTTTCGGGCTGGAGAGAATACAGCCGGATAGAAAGAGCAGAGTATTTTCTAAACCTAGCCGGTTTGGTCGAAGAACGACGAGAAGAAATCGCTAGAGTTATTAGTCTGGAAACAGGCAAGGTCTATAACGAATCCATTGCAGAAGTAAATGAAGCTCTGCACATGGCCCAATATGCTTTTAGCACAGGAAGAATGCCTTATGGAGAAGCAATCGCATCTGAACTATCTGAAAAAGACGCTTACATGCTTCGCAAGCCGAAGGGTGTGGTCGCAATTATTGCTCCTTTTAACTTTCCTTTTGCTATTGGCGGCTTCTGGTGTGCCGCACCTGCTCTGGTAGAAGGCAATACTGTAATACTTAAACCAAGCGAAGATGTTCCTTGGGTTGGTGAACTAACAGCCGAACTGTATCATGACGCTGGCTTTCCTCCGGGCGTATTTAATATGATTCAAGGAGACGGAAGGGTTGGCAATGGTCTTATTCAACAGGATGTAGACCACGTTTGTTTTACCGGAAGCGCAGAAGTTGGGATGCACGTTCGTAAAACCTGTGCAGAAAGCTGGCACAAGACCTGTTCATGCGAGATGGGAAGTAAATCGGCGGTAATTATTCATGAAGATGCGAATTATGACATGGCGATGGCCGCATGCTTGGCCAGCGCTTACAAACTATCTGGTCAACGCTGTGTGTCTGCTGGCAGGTTGATTGTTCACAGGAGTCTGTATAATAAATTTGCAGACGAGTTTGCCAACAGGAGTGGAGACCTTATAACAGGAGACCCGTTTGATGAGAGCGTTTTTTATGGCTCTTTAATCAATGAAAAACAGTTAGAGAAAGTTATGGAATTCAACAAAATGGTTGAGGATGACCCAGAGGCAGATGTTCTGCTCATGGGAACTAGATGCCATTCGGATGGACTATTTTTAACACCTACTGTATACCAGACGGAGTGGAGAGATGTACCCTATCTTAAACAAGAAGTATTCGGGCCTCATGTGGCAATCATTCCTTATGATACAGTGCATGACGCTATTCGGATTTACAATGACACTGACTATGGACTTGCTCTTGGGGTAGTAACGGAAAACTTTAAAGTTGCTAGAAGAATTCGTAACGAGTGCGACTTTGGTCTTGGCTACTGGAATGGAGGCAGCATTGCTGCTGAGAGTCACCTTGGATTCGGAGGGGTAAAGAAGTCTGGAAACGGACAGCCAAGCGCCGCTCGTACATTCAGGTCTGTTACTCACGAAGTTTCTTGGACTGTTAATCATGGAGATTCACTAAACTTTCCGCAAGGTATGACGACGGGAACTGATGAATGAGATTCTAGTATGCAATCCAAGATATTTCGACATCAGTTATGAAATTAATTCTTGGATGCGTATAGACAATGGTACAAACCCACAAAAAGCTAGTAAACAGTGGTTGAGCCTTTGCAACAAGCTGGTAGAATCTGGGGCAAAGCTGCATTATATAGAACCTCATCCTAATTTCCCAGACATGGTGTTTACGGCCAACGCCGGTCTCGTACATAAAAAAACTAAAACTGTAATCCTATCCAATTTTAAACACAAAGAGAGACAGGGAGAAAAACAGCTATTCAAAGAATGGTTTTTGAAAAACAGCTATAGAGTAATTGAGCTTCCAGAAAGCATCTGTTTTGAGGGAGAGGGTGACGCCTTATTTTTAGGCGACACCCTTTTTCTTGGTTATGGTTTTCGTACCGACCGAGCGGCGCATAAGATTATTGCGGACGTTTTAAACGTGAACTATGTGTCGTGTGAATTAATCAACCCCCATTTTTATCACTTAGATACCTGTTTTATGCCGATGAATGATAGAGTTGTTTATTTTAAAGATGCGTTTTCTGACTACTCTCAAATGACAATGATTGACGAGTTCATAAAAATTGGAACCAAAAGAGGCAGACTTGACATTCTCAACGTCCACGACGACCAAGCCGATGAGTTTATTTGTAACAGTGTTAACGTGAAAAGTTCAGTTATAACCCCTTCAGAGAATAGTCACCTATCTTTTGCTGGATACAAACAGCAAGTGTGCGACTTATCTGAATTCATAAAATCTGGGGGAGCAGCTAAATGCCTGACTCTCAAGTTATAGAAACGTTAAGAGAAAACATATTGGTTGACGGCTTTCATATAGTCGTAGACCAAACACGTAGTCTGGGTTCTTATGTGGTCGATTTAAATACGGGTAAGAGATATCTAGACTGCTATTCACAATTTGCAAGCCAGCCCCTTGGCTGGAAGCACTCAGCGTTGATTAAAGCCCAAGCAGAAATGGGCTATGCTGGCAGGGTAAAACTGGCTAATAGCGATATGTATTCAGAGGAATATGCAGATTTTGTAGAAAAGTTCTCTGAGATTACCCCCGATTTTAAGCACTACTTTTTTATTGAGGGCGGCGCCTTGGGCGTAGAGAATGCTTTAAAGGCTGCTTTTGATTGGAAGGCTAAAAAACTAAAATATACTCATACGGTTGACATTAATAACCTAGATATATTCCATCTTAAGAATGCTTTTCATGGCAGGACGGGCTACACACTCTCTTTAACCAACACGACCCCAGAGAAGACCGCGCTGTTTCCAAAGTTTAGGTGGACGACAGTAGAACCTGATTGGGAAGATATTGAACGCCGCATTCACGAAGAGGTGGCCGCAATTATCGTAGAGCCAATACAAGGAGAAGGCGGCGACAACCATTTTCCGCTAGAGTTTTTTACAAACCTACGACGGATAGCTGACGAACGCGACTGCCTTCTTATATTCGATGAAGTACAAACGGGCTTGGGCTTGACCGGCAAGATGTGGACATATGAACACTTTGATATTGTGCCGGATATGATGTGCTTTGGTAAAAAGACTCAGGTCTGCGGATTTTGCTCCACCGATAGAATCGACGAGGTAGAAGATAATGTCTTCAACACTAGCGGTAGGATTAATTCTACTTGGGGTGGCAATATTGTGGATATGGTTAGATTCAGATACATAATAGATGCAATTCAAAAGGAAAAACTTGTAGACAACGCTCACCATATTGGTTCGCACCTGTTGTGGTGTTTAAGAACTATCAGAGAGTTAGACAACGTGAGGGGCAGAGGGCTAATGATAGCCTTTGACTTACCAAGTTCAGAACTTCGTGACAGGATGGTTGAATTACTACAAGAAAATATGATAGTCCTTAAGTGTGGTAGTCGTTCGATTAGGCTTAGACCACCCCTGACATTTTCCGCCGAAGAAGCGGACGCAGCGTGTCGATATATACGAGAGGCGGTAGGAAAACTATGAAAATTCAAACCGTTGGAATAATAGGGCAGGGATTCGTGGGCGGTGCTCTGAAACACGTATTTTCCAAACATTATAAAGTACACGCCTACGACAAGATGCTTAAAGATTTGTCCACACACAAAAGCGTGCATGATTTGTCCAGAGCGTGTGATATAATCTTTGTTTGTGTTCCGACACCCATGAAACAAGATGGTTCTTGTGACGTATCAATAGTCAAGAATGTTGTTCAGGAAGCTTGCAGCACGGGTAGAAAAAATATCGTGGCAATAAAGTCCACCGTGCCACCCAACACAACAAAAGCTCTTCAAGCTCTTTGTCAGGACTCTCAAATTGTTTTCAATCCCGAGTTTCTTTTAGAAAGAAACGCTGAAGATGACTTTGAGCAGACAAAAAGAGTTATTCTTGGAGGCCCGCGCCCAGCAACAACTAGGCTAAAGCAATTCTATTCGCGGATATTCCCCGGTGCAGACATAATAAAGACAGACTCTACTATAGCTGAAATGGTAAAGTATTTAACCAATTCTTTTTTAGCTGTCAAGGTCTCTTTTGCAAATGAGATATACAATATATGCGAAAGCTTGAATATAGATTACGACAAGGTGGTCGAATACTCACTGTATGACGAAAGGCTCGGCCAAAGTCACTGGGCTGTTCCCGGCCCGGACGGTCACTATGGCTTTGGGGGAAGCTGTTTTCCTAAAGATATAAACGCCCTAATGCATCTAGCCCAAGTTCTTTGTATAAAAGCCAACACGATAGAGGGGGCTTGGAATACTAATCTTATGTCTAGACCAGAAAAAGACTGGGAAGAACTTAGAGGGAGGGCGGTCAGTGAATAAGCTGTTTATCTGTCGAGCAACAGTTGCCGCCAACCAAAGATACAATGAGAACAAGCCAGTTATCGTTAATCAGGAAGACGGGGAAACAAAATTTAAAGCCCATCGCGTAAAAATTAACGGTCCATGCGAGATAATTTACGACAAGGAATCACCGATAGAAACGACGGAACCCGGCAATGTTAGATGCTGGATTGAAACGGACTCTGAAATTATAAAAGTACGTTAAATAAATCGGAGGTAGTCATGCCTACTAGCCAACAAGAAGCATTCAGTATTGTTGAGATACTAGATGAATACTTAGATGAAGGCCAAGCTAGAGAACTGACGGCTAGGTTAGAACAAGAGATTGGACAAAAGACTGATAACGATTCACTTAAAGTCAGTCTTGAGATGTTAAAGGCTTTGTATTCCAAGAAGCCAAAAAGGATAGACTACGCAAAAAAGGGTCTTTTGTATTCTATAATTTTGTTCCACCACTTTGTGATACTTGTTAATATCGCTGCATTTTTTATATTGCCGTTCCTGTATCCTCTCTGGGTCTGGATGCCTCTTAATAGTTTTATACTAACTGTGACATTTACCAGAGAAATATGCCCTCTAACCAAACTAGAAAACTATCTCAGAACATCACTGGGGATGTCCAGAATCGGTGGATTTATAGGACACTATTTCGTTAAACCCGTGAAGAAGATTTTGAATAGAAAATGAATGTCTTCAAAGACTATGTTTCTACTTTTCCAGAAGCCTTATACCCTTGCAAAGAAGGGACCGTTAGGTACTATAACAACGTAACAATTCTTGGAAAACAAAAAGCCGCGCAATCTTCTGTCATCATATGCGGTATATGTAGGGACGCTGAGAGCAATCTCAAATTTAATATCCCCAGAATGGAACGTATAGGGGAAATGTTTAAAGACTATAAAGTCGTAGTCTACGAAAACGATTCTAAGGATTTGACCAAAGATATATTGGAAACGTGGGGAAAAGCTAACCACAGGGTTACTTTAATAATGGAAGACCTTGGCGACAAGAAGTTTGGAAGCGTGGCTTCTTTTGAAAGAGCGAAAGCTCTCGCCGCCTGTAGAAATAAGTATCTAAAGCTGATAAACGAAACTCTAGATTCTGATTACGTTATCATGCTAGACATGGATATACAAGGGGGGTGGAGCTACGAGGGAATTTGCAATAGTCTGGGGCATACTGATTGGGATATGATTGGCTCTAATGGAATACTGTACGGACCCGTTGATGAAAACAACAATATGATAAAGGAAGGCGACACTATCGGAAGGGTTTACTACGACACTTATGCATTTAGAAGAGTAAATCATCCAGAGCCTCACTCAAGCCAAGAAATCAATCAACTGTTTTATGGCAGAGGAGAACCCCTCATTAGAGTCTGGTCCTGCTTTGGTGGCTTTGGTTTATATAAAAGAAATGCTATAAGAGATATTTGGTACGGTTCTCGAAAGCCAGACTCGGCTGCTTGTGAGCATGTCTATTTTCATCAAGCGATGGCCCAAAATGGCTTTGATAGAATTTACCTAAACCCCAGCCAGATAACCCTGTATTCACCCGTATCGTATACGGATATATAAATATGTTGGAATCATTGTCAACAGGGTGGTATGACTTGGAGTTTGATGGAATTAGAGATTTTCGCTGGTCTTCTAATAGCTCTATAGTTCTCCTAGATAGCACCAAAAATACACTTAGGCTTTTTATGGGAACCGACAATCCAGACAGGATAGTCAGGTTTGCATATAACGATGGAAAGTCTTACGAAATACCAGCCAAAATGGGCTGGCTGTATTATTGTGTGCCATACAATGGTCAGAGTGAATTAGTAATAGAAACGGAACCATTCACGCCCAAAAATGACACAAGAAAACTTGGAATGATGGTGTCTGAATTGTCCTTCACGGACAATGAACACCCCAGAGATGAAGCCTATTACGCCACAACTTTTTCTGTGCCAGAGCTAAAGTCTCGCTATATCGACATAGTCTATCAACTTAGCGAGCCTAACGTGTCCAAAATTTTAATCAAAGATGTTGACTCTGATGAAGAAAATGAGTTCAGCATCATGAATGGCGGCGATAGACTAATATGCTACGAAACAAACTCAGAAACAAGTTGCAATTTTGAAATTCACACCGATTGTAACACTGATATTTCTATAAGAAGTGTTATTAATAGAAATGACTATCATGACTATCTAGGTCTGACAAAACATTCAGAAGAAAAAGCACATTGGAAATATTGCGAATTACAGGAAAAGGATGAACTTAGCATCCAATGGTTTTTAACATGGAAGTGCAACTATACTTGCGGCTATTGTTGGCAGGAAGTCTCCAAGGAGCTATACAGATATGGTAAGTGGGAGAGAATGGACCCATCAGTTTGGGCCGATGCTTTTGACAAATTGAATCCGTATTCTTTGTATTTTACCGGAGGAGAGCCAACCTTATATAAGCATCTTCCAGATTTAATCAGCATGTTGGATAAGAAAACAATCTTGACTATCACCACTAATTTTGGGCCAACATTTAACCTAAGCAAGTGGCGAGAAAAAGTTAAACCGGGAAGAATCACAGGATTCTGGGCGAGTTTTCACCCTACGCAACTGACAAATGTGGACGACTTCTTCAGAAAAACGGATGAGTACATATCCTATTATGGAAATCATGGGTTTGGACTGGAGATGGTTCTTCATAAAGATAATATCCAACATAAAGATAGGTTTGTCGACTTTTGTCAAACAAGAGAAATAGAGTATTCAATAGACCCGTTTGTAGCACAATATTCAGAAGATAGAGAGGGGATAACAGACACTAAAAGCTTGGTGAGTCCTGACGAAAATAACAGAGCCGAAGAAAGATACGACAGACTTCCCGTGTTACAAAACTCTGGAGTTGAAAGAGAAAGAATTTGTTCTCTTAATACAAGCGAAAAGAAAAACTACACAGAAAAAGTAATTGTCCCATCAGACCTCGGCCTCAAATTAGACAACACCACAGACGACAAAGGTAGACTCCCGGTATTCTGTCCTGCGGGAACTTCTCGGATTAATGTTGACATGGAGGGAGATGTCTATACCTGTATGAGCGCGATTGATAGAGGGAAACTGTTCAAGCCCCACTCCCTTCCTCACTATAAATCCATGGGTAATATTTTTGACGAAGACTTTAAGCTTATGACTAAACCGGTCATATGCTGGGAGTCTTTTAGGTGCTCTGCGTGTGACTTTGAAATGGTTGATTATTATTGGGAACCTATCAACAAGAACTTCAACTACCAATTACCTATACCTGAATAAAATGATAGACTTAGACGCCCTTTTCTGGTATCACACCTTCTTTCTCAATGATAGAGAGCATGTGTTTAATAGAAACCTTTCTAATAGGGTTTTACAGGGCGAGTGGTGTCACAACGCCGAGATTGACCACTTTATCGAGCATATGAAAGAGGTTGGCTCTGGTACTCTTCTGGACATTGGCACTAACGACGGTTATTTTTCTCTACTTTTTGATAAGCTAGGGGCGCGTTCATTTACTACCGATGCTTGTGACCGAACTACGCGAAGAGCAATACACGAATTTCTTGGCAAAGAAGACCGATTTATCCACACCAATTTGTATCAACTCGATAAGCTGGGCGGGGTATACGATTACATATGGTGTCAAGACGTTATATGTCACTTAGAACACCCCCTTCTAGCGTTTAGAACTTTCAGGAAAATATGCACTAAAAAGATATTTCTGGGAGTTGATAGATTTACGTGTGACGATGTGGATTTTGAATTTTACGCTGACTGGAATGTTGGCCCATCAAAGATGTGTGTATATACAAACTATGATTACACATACGTATTTACAGAAGATTTTCTAAAAGAAACACTCACGGATTGTGGGTTTATGAATCCAAGGATAAAGTTTTCTTACACATCTACTGGTCAGAACAATATGTCAGATTGCGGAACTAGAGTCATTGATGTTTATGAAGCAGAGGTCAACCCAGACGAACGAGAGGATTCTTGGTGGAAAACACTGGACTGGACAACCACCGAGCCTTGGCCGGATGATGACAATCCTTCACCCAACCCAATGCCCCATGGATAGGGTATAATCTTACAAAGGCGCTCTACACAAAAAGGCAAGGAACCATGCAAGTATCAAGAGAAGATATCATAGAAGTCAAGTCTTGGATGAACATGTTCGATGTGAACTACGAGGTAGATTGGAAGGACGAGGACGACATTCCACCCGCAGGGGTTGTGTACTGCAACATGGAGTGGATACCCGCATTTTTTGAAAAATGTGAGAAGACGGATAATGAATATGTGGTTGTTAGCGGGTTTAGTGATTTTGGGCTTGCTTTACAAGAAGAGCATCCGGTGTCGGTTGACATCATCAAGCACTTTCCCTCCCTGCATAATCAGCTACACGAAGCAGGATATTCATTTTTGACAATCCCTCCTCGCTGTAGGCCAGAGTTGTGTGATATACGACATAAGTATTCTATAAAAATCGATACCTTTACATCAGAAACTATGTCGAAGATACCAAGCAATATCAAGAAATGGTATCTATCAAACACGATGGTGCAAGAAGAAAATATTATAGGACTCCCTTTTGGTGTGAATCAGGGTGCTTCCGAAATTATCCCGACAATCAAAAGATATGATTTTGAAGACAAGGAAAATCTTGCGTATGTAAATTGGCAAAACTATACAGACGAACGATGGAGACTTAAGTCACAGCTTGTCGCTAGAGAATTTCCTTGGATAACGGCTAGAGAAACTCCAGAGCTTGAGGTTGAAGAATTTTTTGATGAAATCGCACGACACGTTTATGTTTTCTGCCCGCAGGGGAACGGCGTTGATACTTATCGATTTTGGGAAACTTTATATCTAGGCTCAATACCTATAGTTAAAGATTGTCCCCTCATAAGATATTTTTCAGGACTCCCCATGCTGGTAATCAACCAGTGGCAGGACATAACCCCCGGTCTTCTTAAGGAACAGTACGAGACATATTTTTCTAAAGAAAACCTATTCAGTTTTGATAAAGCTAAACTTTCTTATTGGAAAGAGCTAATAAAATCTGGCGTTGTGGAGGAGGCTGTGGTATGAATTTCAATATTATATCTCCGATAAATCAGTTAGGATATGGTGTTGCCGGTGGCAATATAGTCAAAGCCCTATCAGAACTGGAGAACTTAGTTTCCTTGTGGGCTATAGGAAGACCAGAATGGCCAAACGAACAAGACCATGAGCTTCTGACCACATGCTTCCACTATGCTGATATGCCTAATTTTGATGCGCCGTGTATTAGAATTTGGCATCAAAACGATATGTCACAATTCGTTGGTCGTGGACCCAAAATAGGCTTCCCTATATTTGAGTTGAATAGATTTAATGAGAAAGAAGCTTATCATCTTTCTAATGTAGACAAATTGTTTGTTTGTTCTAAATGGGCTAAGAATATTGTTGTGGAAAATGTAAAAATAAATCCTGACAACGTACACGTTATCCCGCTTGGGGTTGACCGCACAATATTTTTTCCCGTCGCTGGGGGCAGAAAAGAAACGATATTTTTCAATTGTGGTAAATGGGAAATAAGAAAAGGTCACGATATTCTTTGCGAGGCTTTTGACAGAGCTTTTGGTCCAGAAGACGACGTAGAGCTTTGGATGATGTGTGCAAATCCATTCTACGAGCAGCAAGAAAACTACGACTGGGAAAGAAAATATAAAACCTCGAAGATGGGCAACAAAGTCAAAATGATTCCAAAACAGAAAAGTCAAGATTCTGTTGCCGACATTATGAGGTCTGCCGACTGTGGGGTTTTCCCCGCCAGAGCAGAGGGGTGGAACCTAGAGCTTTTAGAGATGATGTCTTGTGGAAAACATGTCATAGCCACAAACTACTCTGGCCACACAGAATTTTGTGATAACGATAATTGTATGCTGGTAGAAACAAGCGTTCTTGAAGAGGCTCATGATGGGAAGTGGTTTAATGGAGAGGGGGAATGGGCGCAGATTGGCGACAAACAAATTGATTTGATTGCCTCTTATATGCGAGATGTTCATATGCTTAAACAAGGTGGTCACTTAGAAGAGAATACCAGTGGAATAGAAACAGCTAAAAGATTTTCTTGGGAGAACTCAGCGAAACAAATTATGGGCATTGAATATGTCTAGAGTAAATGTACATAAGTACCTTTCTCGTATAAATGAAGATGGCTTGCTTGTCTTTTCCCAAGACGGCTTGGAGAGAGTAGACGATAGATTTAAACGATGGGATATAAATAGGTCGATAACAGCAGAGTATGGAGAGGCCGTAGACAAAGCGATTGAGAACGAATGGGACTTTCAGAATTTTAAAAACAACCCAAAATATGCCAGTATCGTGGGGATGTGCGACGACTTTCAGTCTAGGATTTGGCTAGAAAGAATAGAAAAAGAGTTTCCCGAAATACTAAGCAAAATAGAACAATTCAAGAAGAATGACACTATTGGAAATCCTCCCCTTTGGCACTCTGGCAAACACGGAATGATTTCTCCAGATACGCTGCATAGGATAAATACGCTCTGTGATGTTAAAAAATATTTTGGTGACCTAAATGGTAAAAATGTAGTCGAAATTGGTGTAGGATATGGTGGACTTTGCTTTGTTTTATCTTCCTTCTACAATATCAACTCATATGAGTTGGTTGATTTAGAAAATGTAGTTGGTTTGTCCAAAAAGTATTTGTCAGCATTGGGTGTTGAAGTTGCTTCTTGCGAAACAGAAAGTTTTGACTTAACAATTAGTGAGTTTTGTATCGCTGAACTAGACAACAAAGGGATATCTGATTATTTTCAGCGCTACATACAAAAGTCAAAAGCTATCTATCTTATGATGAATCCAGCACCACTCAAATGGCCTAAAAAAAGGCTAAATGATTTTCATGACCTGTTGAGCGAAGATTTTGTAATTGAAATTCACGAAGAATTTCCTAAGATGATTGATTCGAACTATCTTATAGTCGGATATAAAAAATAAGGGGTTTCAAATGCCATCTCCAGACAGGGGTGAAACGAAGAAAAATTATATCTCTAGATGTATGTCTAGCGAAGAAGCTAAAAGAGATTTTCCAGATTCTAAACAAAGGGTTGCTTTTTGTAACAGCAAGTGGGAGAACAAAGGAAAATCTTCCGGGGCAATTTTCTTATACGAAGACCCTAAAACCGGCGAGCTTTTCCATTTCAAAAGAAGGGGAGGGCATAGGAAAAATGGGAGAACTTTAATTTTTGTTAAGCAAGTAAGAGGTGAGACTATGTCAGACGATTTAAGTGACTGGGCAGAGCACATTTTAAACAAAGCAGCGGAATCTTATGTGAGTGCGAACAAGAAGGCTGGGTATCCACCTAACTGCAACGAAGGATACGTTGCGAAAGATGGGAAGTGCGTTCCCGCTCAGGAAGAAGATGCCGGGAAAACGATGAAGAAGAAAGCTGATAAGAAATCGGGAAAAGACAAAAAGAAGAATGACGAAGAGAAGAACGGAAAAGATAACAATAAGTGGATGAAGCACTAATAACACTACAACAAAGGAGATGAAAATGTTAGAATATCTTAGAAATCATTGGGTGTGTTTCCTAGTAGGAGGCGTGGTTGGGTACTGTCTTCACTTCTGCCCGTTGCTATGCAATTGTGCTGGAGTTTGTCCGGTAGCTGGCGCTGCTTGCGTCTGTGACGACTGCTCTTGCGACAACTGCAAGTGCGGCGTAGACTGCAAGGATGGCTGTGCTTGCTTGAACTGAAAGGTCAGGTAAACTGCGTCGGTCGGCGCAATCTATTATTCAAAAGAAATTTAAGGAGGAAGGACTATGTCGCACAAGGCATTAGTGCGTCAGGCGGCTGTAAGCCATTTTCAATCAAAAATGGAAGAAGCCAAAATTAGAATGAGAGTATACGAGGAGCCAGTAGGCGTTGGAGAGCATCCCTACGTTCTTGCGGAATATCTTAAGGCTGTAGAAGATTACGAACACGCTGAAAGTTGTGTAGAAATAGTTCAAGCGCTGGGGTAACCCTATGGGTATTTTTTCTAAGTTCTTCAATAAGAAAGAGCCAGAGCCAGAGTCAGAATCTGAGGCTAAGTGCTCTCTGCGTTTTACTCTCCATGATAACGAAGACGTGGGGTTTGAATGTGAATGGGATGAAGAAAGCGTATTTAACCTTGCCCAACTCATTTACTTAGTCAATAATGGATTTTTGGCTGAAGAGATTTTGAAAATCATAAAAGACTCCTGCATAGAAAATGATAACGAAAAAGATTACATAAGATTGCTAGGTTTTTTACAAATAGTGACATCAGGACAGGCTCTGGGACAAGACGGTGGTAAAAACCCCCTCGTCAAACCCACTCAGGTTATTGGCACATCTCTGGACGATACTAACATTCCTATATAGCTAGGAGGCCGTCATGTCGTCAGTTAGAAAAATCGCTTGGGAAAAATGGGAGGATGATGTAGAACAAGCCTCTTCTACAAACCCTTTTTCTCAACTACAGTCCAGCGCAAAAGAAGAAGAAGGCGAAGAGATTGATATTACAGAGTTATACTCTGGGTTTATATCGGAACTTCCCACGATTGTTTCTACTCCGGTTGGCATGTATCGCCTACATGACCGGATGAGTCCAACCAAGCAATTCGACTGCTGGATGGGATACACCAACTTTGATATCACAGAAGAAGTAAAAGATACAATTGAATCCATCGGTGGCGTTGAGGTTCTAGTAGTTTTAACTAGATACAGATTCTTCTTGGGTGTTGCAAAACTGTTCAACTTTAGAGATGTCAGGGTTGAGGTTGAAAACGCATTGTGCAATATTCATATTGAAGAAGCCAAAATTGAAGACGAGTCTGTGAGACGTGAGGTTGAAGCCCTGCAAAAAAAATTAAAGGCCGAGAGCAAACACTGGGCTATATTTGTGTTCCCAAATGGTGAACTCGATTATACTTTTACTAATGATAAAGATGACGACACCTTTTTAGAAAAGATGATTGTTTACAACGAAGCTAGAGTTATTTCGGGCGGAATAGTTGTGAACTCGGAAGACTAATGGAACTGGAACTCGCTTGTTATGATAGAATCTCAGACTATGATTCGATTCTAAGCAGCATCTTTACTGGCACAAGATGCACAGCTAATTGTATCTCTGTGCCTTCCGGGCTTGTTTCCAAAACCTCCTTCTTCAAAGAATACATCGACATTTCTGCCGCCGTAGACTTTCCTTACGGCCTGAGCGAAACGTCGGTTAGAATTCACGAAATAATAGTCTCTATCAGGAAAGGGGCCAGTCTGATAGACCTCTGCATAAATAGTGCGGATGCTGCTGAAGAAAATTGGGAGACTATACGAAAAGACATGAGAGCATGCTTAATGGCATGTAAAGACAGCGGCGTTGAATTGAGACCAATCATAGAGTATAGACTTCTTTCTGAAAAGATTATTTTCCCTCTGTGCGGCCTTTTTTTGAAAGAAGGGGTCGAATATGTAGCAAACGCCACCGGAACTATGGCGGATGATACTTTAGACAACGTAATCATTTCTAATAGAATTCAATCAGAAACAGGAATTAAGGTGATAGCGTGTGGGAGAATATGGACACCTGCGCATTTTGACATGTTTAGAGAAGCTGGGATACATTCTATTAGGTTAACATCATCACGATTAGCTGAAGAATTTCTCAGAAATGGTGTATAATAGTTCGGATTAGGATTCTATATTTTGGACATAAAGGACAAATATCGCCCCAGCCTAGACATGACGCCGCATGAAAAAATCATTTCCCTTCTGGTTGGTGATTTTAATCCTGTGTCAAAACTTCATGTTCCTAACGCTGGGTATTTTAATAGGAGGTCATCAAATGGCCCAAACTTATGCAACAGCCAATGCTAACTCAGACGGCATTGCTACAGCAACATTTACTTTTGGCGACACTGAGTTTAACGATGTAAACGACGGTACTATTACGCTTACTGACTACCTTGGTCAGTCTGTTACTTTTACAATCAGCAATGATTATTCGGCATCAGCGACGAACCACTTCAATGCTGGTGGAAGTGCTGCTGCCGCCGCAGCGAACTTCATTATTTTGGTAAACGCAACTACTAATGGGTTTGGCGATACCGGCGGTATTGTTGCTACGAATCCAAGCGGCGGCGTAATTGTTCTTACCGCTGGTATAGAAGGCAGTGCTAGCAATACGACTATTACCTTTGCTGCTAACTTTGAAAACACTCTAGAAGCCGGGTATTCCACCGCTTTTACTGGTGGTGCTCAAGGCAGAGAAAATGGTTCTACTGTTCTTCACGGCGGAAATGTCGATAGCACAAGCACAGTAACCAATTCCAAGACCCTAAGAGGAAACTTGGACGCAAGTGCTGTTTATGGAAGTAGAGTTACGGCTATCACTGGCACAAAGCACAAGCCGGGTGTTCAGACCTCCAAAGGTTCTGGCGCTCTTGCTTATCAGCCCGCCGCGAGCGACCCTCAGTTCCTACTGCGTGGCTACAGCAGCAAGATTAATAATGTTTCCAGTACTGTTCTTCAGATTGCTGGCTCTGACGCTCGTGGGCGTGGTAGCGAAGGTGTTGTTAAAACACATAAATATGATATTAGCAGCATTGCATACAACACTGGCTTTGCCACAAAAGGTGGAAATGCGGGTGATGTGTCCAACTTCGTTCAATCTGACGGAAGTACGGCGGCAACTGACGACGCTCTAGAATCCAGCAGGGCTATCCCCGGCGAACTGGTATTCATGCACGGAGCAAGGGTTCCGACTCAGGCAGATTACTCAGCAAAAACTGGCGGTTAATACACAACATTTTAAGGTAGGTGATAAAAATGTCTACAACAACTATTTCTGGAAGCACTACTAGAAATAACGGTGCAACGGTTCTTAATGGTGGCAACATCGACAGCACTAACGCCGTTACAAATTCTGATACTCTAATGGATGTTCTTCACAAGGCTGGAGCTTATGCCGGTAGAGTTCTTGCAAGCACGGGAACCAAATGGAAGCCCGGCATCACTACAAGCAAGGGTTCTGGAGCGTTGGCTTATCAACCCGGTGCGGGCGACCCGCAGTTCCTAATTCGCACTGTGGCGAGCAAGGTCAACAATGTCAGCAATACCGTTCTTCAGAGCGGCGCATCTGACAAGGCTGGCCGTCGCGCTATCAATCCAATAGTCAAAACCCACGACTACAACATCACCTCTATTAATTACGTGACTGGTATTGCAACCAAGCATGGAAGCGCAGGGGCTGTAAAAAACTTTGTCCAAAGCGACGGTTCAACCGCTGCTTCAGACGATGCCGCAAATCCCACACGGGCCATTCCCGGTGAATTGGTTTACATGTATGGCGCATTGACTCCTAAGCAGGATGATTATAAAGCCAAAACTGGTGGCTAAAATTTACGTCCAATTTCATGGAGGGGGTTGGCTGACACACAGAACAGTCGGCCCCCTTCTTTATTTGAAAGGCATCCACCTATGGAATCAGATATCTTTTCAATTCCTGTGTTAGCTGCAATCGTGGCAATTGTTCTGGGTTTGGGGAAGGTCATTGAAGTTCTAATTTTAAAAGCGATTCCGAAGAAGTCAGTTTTAATGGACGATGAAAGAGACTGGATGCAGCATACTTACAAGGTAGTATCCCGGCAAGATTCTGATGGTACTCCGCTAGTCTACGTACCTAGAAGCTGGGCAGAAACTCAAAAAGATATGCAGCAGATAATGATACAAATTGTAAACGACCAAAGAAGAATAGCGGATATTCTAGACAGAATAGATAAGAAACTAGAAAGTGACAAATGATATTAATCCCTTACGAGCAGGCTAGGCCACAGATTAAAGAAGCTGACGTGCTACTGTTTCGTGGTGAGGGACTAATGTCTTGGATGATTAAAAGATATGGCGGTGGAGCACATAGTCACGCGGCTATGGCCCACTGGGACGATGATGATTTGCAGTGTATTGAATTTAGAGAATTCAAAGGTGGACGGGCCGTCGCCATGAAGAGTCAGGTCGAAACCCATCCAAACAACATTGACGTATTTCGTGCGGCTGACTTGATTAGAATTGGCGGAAGGAAATATAATCTTGATTATGGTGAAAACAGTGTTGCCGAACGAATCGCAGACACGATGAAAGACATCACCGGTCTTGATTATGGTTGGAAGAATTTTTGGAAACTTGCTAAGCATTACGCGCCATTTTTTAGGCTAGCCGAACAAAACATGAAAGACGAAGAACCAAACGAAGTTTTTGTTTGCAGTACGGCTGTTACCTACGCCTATAGAAAGAACTATATTGACCCGACTCCATACTTGGCAGATTCCGCGACCACCCCCGCTGACCTAGCTAGGTCGGCGCTATTTTCATACCAGTTTACTATACAAAAAGACTGGTAATTTATAATAATCAGGATTTGTAACAAGGACTTTCTGACGGTTAATGCCCCATGGAAAGGTCCAATATAATGAAAAAATTACTATTTGCTATCGCCCTTGCTCTGGGGTGCATGATAAACACGGCAGATGCTCAGCCATTAACAATGGATGAAGCTCTAGACGCTGTGTGTAGAGTAAATACAAACGGTGCTCGCGGAAGTGGAACCGTATTCCAAGAAGATGAAGATAAATACTACGTACTGACCAACGGTCATGTAATTGAAAGAGCTAAGAGAGGCCATTTAGAGTTTTTTCAAGATGGCTACAAGTCTGCTATGATTCCTTTTAAAACTGAATACGTAGCTTACGAAGAAGGCACTGCTCTTGACCTAGCTATAGTCTCAGTAAAAAAGAAATATTTTGGCCGATATCCCCCCAGAGTAATCCCCCTAGCCCCCAAGGGCACGAAAATTGGGGCGAATGACCTTGTTATGGCTGGCGGGTGTCCTTCTGCCCAATGGGCCTGTATTTGGAAGGGCAGAGTTCTTAGTAACACAGGAGCCGTTGTTAGCTTTAATGCGGCTCCTATCGGTGGACAATCTGGTAGCGGTGTTCTCATTCTTGTTAAAGATGACAAGAACGAACTTCAAACCCGCCTTGGAATCCTTCTTGCTTGGAGGGTAGGTGATGGGGCTTGGACAGATGACGGAGAAGACGACTATGGCGCTGGTCTATCCCTAAAGCAGATATATGATATAATGGAGGGCAATGGCAGAGGCTATCCCATTGAGACCTCTTATGGCTTAGTGCATGAAAAGGAAAAAGCAAAAAATACTAAGTCCGCAGAAGAAAGATTGGGTAAAGTCTGCCCGCACTGTGGTCATAAAATTAAAGACCATGTGGTTATTCCCTATAAGGGAGGTCTCAGGAAGACCGTCAAGGGCGAGTTTATGTTTTGCCCTGAACTGAAGATGAGCGATGGTAGCGTTGCAGATACGGCAAAATATTATGGAGGCATAAGAGTTGGTGAGTTATACGAAGGAAACGGCCTGTTTCCTTGGTGTCCTTGGGATAGATGCCCCCCTCCCAATCAACCACCTGTGTTACCTCCCTCCAACCCAAACCCACCAGACGGTGGCGGCGGTTTTAATGGCTGGCCCGGCAGACCAGACCCCGGTGGTCCTGTAGACCCTCCTGTGGACTTTGAGAAGGAGCGACAGGAGTACCTCGACAAGATTACCGAGCTTCAAGAAAAGCTGACTAATTTAGAGGGTCTTTCCGAAAGTCTCAAGGCAGAATTGTCTGGAGTTAGTGGGAATCTGTCAGGTGCTAATAACGAAATCAATGGACTGAAAGATTTGCTTGGTGCTGTTGAGGGTCAGAAACTAACCCTTAAGTCTAGAATCGATGAGCTTTTAGGCTTTGTTAGCGGCAAAGACAAGTTGATAGATGAATTGAAAGAAGGGGGCTTGCATTATCTAGATGGAGCTACTGGTGGTAATGGCAATACTGTTGAAAATGTAAGCTTTACCCTTGGCGGCATGAGCTTGGGAATGCTGGCGTTAAAATACGGAGTTCCGTTGTTACTTAACAGAAGGCGAAGAAAAAAGAAAAAGGGTGAAGATAATGAAGATTTAGATAGAGAAGAAGGGTATGATAATAGGGGGCCTTCACATCCTCCAAGCTTGGACAGTGGTACAAAAGAGCACGTTCATCGACATGAGCATATTCATAAGCATAAGCACGAAAATGAATATATAATGTCTCCTAATGAATGCCCTCAACCACAAACAAGCAATGAAATTGACGGTTCGCAGACAGGACAAGCTGGACCCAATTCTGGATTCGCTGGATATGGGATGCCTGTAAACGTGGCAACTCCGTATTATCAACACCCACAACCGGTTCATGGACTACCCCCAGAGTTTATTAACATACCGTTTAGCACTAGAAAAGCGCTAACATCAGAGCAGATTATGACGGTTATTGGCGAACTGACTAATGAGTATAGAGATGACCAAACCATGACAATGGGGCAGCTTGATATACTTATCCGTCAGCGACTAAAAGAAAAATTTAACGTAGAATAAGGAGTTCCTTAAATGTCAGATAATTTAATCATCCCTACCCACGATGCAATTCTCCCTTACATGTTCAAGGGTGTAAAGTGGGCTATCCCCAACGTAGGGGACAACAAAGAAACCATGAACCTCGCCTTAGCTCGCCTGTTTGAAAAGGTTGGCGAACACCTACAGGCATTTTCGGTTCGTACCGACTGTTTCGTTCCCGGCCCTCCGACGCTTGGCGCGGTGAAGCATCATCACAACATGTTTGTCCGTTTGTGCAATCTGATTGACACAAACACCAAGAGAGACAACATGGAAAGACTTGAAGCTCATCACATCAGTCACGAGAGACGGGCCTTTAAGCTTTATCCAATTCGTTACTTCGATGTGAAGAACGACTACTGCCGTAGATGGATTGAGCTATGTCTTCAGGGTCTCAGCAATATTGCCCAGCTAAGTGAAAACACTTGGGGCAACGATTGGTCAGAACCTACGGCTCAGGAAATGAAGAAGCTCTTCCGCGAAGGCTACAGGCTTATGTGCGTAGAGCTATTCAGAGTTCCTGTCGCAACAGCCGAGAAGGTCTTTACCGAGGGAGAAGACGGCTTCTTCTTGACCGCCGAAGACTTCAGTGTTTATGACGTTAGTCATATTCCCACCATTGAATGGATTAAGCATCCAGCCCTTGGTAGTGAATTTACTGAAGACGAACTTCGTCCGATTGCAACCAATAATGTTCCGGTTGCTCCCGGCGTAGAAGACAACGACCCCAATTCACCTAACCGCGTACTCGAAAGAGAGTTGCAGGGTAATGGTGGAGAGGTTATTGAGTAGACAACTTTTTTTGGATGGCCCCGCTTTGGGGCCATCTTTTTATACCTACAGGAAGGATTCTCTTATGAAATTTCTAATCGCTTTAATGGCCGCTGCCGTTTTGTCCCTGCCCGCACATATTTCAGCAGAAAATAAGTCTGTGAAAGAGGTCTCTCGGCTTTTACAAGAGGTCTCTGTGACAGTTAAGAGCGGGGGCGGTGAGGGTTCTGGAGTAATTATTACACGAACTATTCCCCTTACCACGAACCCCACAGGCAAACCGCTAACAGCGAAGGTAAATTTTATCTGGACGGCAGCACATGTAATCGACAATTTAAGGTCTGTTAGAACAGTAATCAAGAATGGTAGAACAACCAAGATTGTTGAATTTAAGGATGCTCAAATCGTTCAGGAGCTAGTCGAAGATGGCCGTCGCGTTGGCGAGGTCAAGATGGAAGCCAAGGTTATTAAATATAGCGACTCTGAAAACGGAGAAGACCTAGCTCTTCTGATGGTTAGGAAGAAGGGCTTTATTGACCAATCTGTAACTTTCTATAATGATACGGGTAAGCCGGTATCTATTGGTACTGAGTTATATCACGTTGGAAGTTTACTCGGACAAACTGGCTCGAATAGCCTGACGAGGGGTATAATATCTCAGATAGGAAGAGTTCTTGACTTGGGTACTGGTGATGGTGTAGTCTTTGACCAAACGACTGTCACAGCATTTCCGGGTTCCAGTGGAGGCGGTGTTTTTCTGTCGGAGAGGTCGGGAAAGAATGCAGGACAGTATGTTGGAATGCTGGTCAGAGGCGCTGGAGAGACTTTCAATCTTATAGTACCCGTCAGACGCATCAGGGAATATGCAAAGAAGGAGGGAATTCTATGGGCGGTTGACGAAATGGCGCCTACCCCTACGTTAAAGGAGGTTCTGTCTTTACCGATAGAAGGAGGGGGGGCCAAGCCAAGTGAAGGAACCAAGCTCACAAAGGATTCTGTGAAGTTTCCAACACTGATAGAATATAATTCTCAAAGAGGTAACAACGATGCTAAACATAAGTAAACTATCTGGTCTATTCTCATCACGCAGATTCTGGGTCGCTATTGGTGGCGTTGTGTTTGTGGTATTCGACGCCCTTGGCACTGGTATTTCACCCGAACAAGTTAATCACGTAGTCCTATTGGGCGGTGCTTGGATTGTCGGGGACAGCCTAAGAGCATCATAGGTTAAGGAATGAAGATTATCTGTACCACCGTGGTTAGGGCTGCTGAACATGGTTCTAGCCACGGTGGGCTTTATGTTGTCGACGTAGAAGAAGAGAGCGTAATTCATCACGCCCCCTACGACGAGCATTTCGTCAATGACAACGAGCGAGGTGGCGAGCGTGGCCTTAGAGGAATATGCGTCCTCGACGATAGAATCATCGTTGCCAGCGCCACTAGCCTCATCGAGCTAGACAAAGAAACTTTCGAAGTAGTCAGAAAGCTTGAAGACCGCGAGGCTTTTCGTTCAATTCACGAAATATGCTTTTTCGCAGGTTCTATTTGGGTCACCTCCACGGCAATAGACTGTGTAGTGCAAGTAGACCTAGACTTTAATATCATTAATATCTATCAAATATTAGGTGAAAGCCAAAGTGATTACAAAATTCTTACGGGCAAACATCTGACAGATGTGTCTAAAGTTCAGGAAAACGACAGTTTCCATATCAATTCAATTTCCTCCTTTTCCGATAGGCTGGTAATTGGTGGATTAATCACACATCTATATGACTTTGACACCATGAATGTCATCGAGTCAATGCCTATAATTCAAAATGCCAAAAGCTTCCAGCATAATTTCTATGAATACGATGATTTTAATCTCGTTAACTTAACGGGTTGGAACAAATTGGGAGTTATCAGAAACTCCATTTGCAAGACTGTTGACATTCCCCGTTCTAAATCAGTTAAATATTATGCTGACAATATAGCTGAAAATAATTGGAACAGGGGATTGGCTAGATTAGAAAACTATATCTTCCTAGGCTCTTCACCGGCTAGAATTCTTATGTTTGATATGATAACAAAAAAGTTTGAAAAAGAGATTGGCCTAGAAGAAGATATGCGTCACTGTATTCACGGACTAGAAATACTGGAGCCATAATGGACAGGGTTATACGGGGAGAAGATTTAAAGGACTGGCAAGAGCCTTTTGAAAGAATATTGCACCATATGTACAAAGGGAAAACTGGTGGTCCCATTAACATACCGGACGAACACAAGAACAAGCTTATAGAAGACGCCTATTTTCTTAAAACCCTATATGACCGCTCTGGAGTGGTGGTGTCAGACTTCAACAGCATAATTGAAATTGACAAATCGAAAGACCCGGCTAGCCATATGGAATTTACCTGCAAGCTGTTGGGATTTAGGGGTAGATATGTCTACAAGAAGTTTGATGACGGAATTATTCAGGAGCTAAAAAGAAAAAATATTGACAGCGCGGATGGCGCAGAGGAAACATATGACCTTTGTATAACCAGAGTTCCTACGAAGATATCGGAAGTTAACATGGAAGACGGAGGCTGGTATTTAGTTATGTCTAAATTGACAAAAAAGTATTCGTTTAGTGTTCGTGCTTATAGATATTTAACGGCTGTGGCTTTTTAAATGGGAAAAACTATCAGAAAAAAAAGTAAGCGAGACAAGAAGCGTCTAAAGAACGAGAGACGGAATAGGGATAAGAAACGAAACTATGAAACCTCGACAAAATAGGCCCTCTTGGCACGATTATTTTATTGGACTTGCTCACTACGTTTCTACAAGAAGCCACGACTCACAAACTCAAGTTGGTTGTGTTAT
>Ga0208180_1000700_pt1 | contig 25944 bp, 17 predicted proteins | sample MalvireepMed_s16_FD_184241 | JGI IMG/M metagenome (GOLD analysis project Ga0208180, IMG submission 184241) | Marine viral communities from the Global Malaspina Expedition - Malaspina viral metaG DeepMed_s16 (SPAdes) (version 2) | ecosystem: Environmental > Aquatic > Marine > Oceanic | place...
GTTTAAAGCTGCGATAAGCGCAATAAAAACAAGTGTTAAATTTTTCATCGTTTCTTTTATGTATTAGTACCCCGGATTTTGAGTAAGGTTGGTGTTAATCAATATTATATTACTTGGCAACGGAAATAAGTTTCTAAACTCATCTACCGCCGTTCCTGAACGCGAACCGCCTTTAAAAGGCCATAAATAATTGCCTGAAGTATAATCGTTAAAGCGTATGAGATCTGTTCTGCGCTGCCCTTCCCAGTACAGTTCGCGAGCGCGCTCATCAAGAACAAAGTCTAAAGTAAGCTCCGCACTCGTGATGTTACCACTGGCATCACCATAGGCACGTGCTCTCAGCTCATTGATGTATCCTGCAGCGGTATTCACATCACCTCCAGCACCACCTCTAAGTACGGCTTCTGCATAGGTTAGATAGATTTCTGCAACGCGAATGATAGGCAAATCGGTATCTACAAAGTCACCACCGGTATCGCTTCCGGCAGCGCCGTTAGAATCAACGTTTGTAAATTTGGTCACCGCATAACCATCAGTAAAGGTATTTGCGATCGTATTGATCTCAAAACTTTGACCGTCTGTGTAAAACATCGCACGGGTATCTGACCAAGCGATAGGATTTCCTTCATCATCACTATCGGTCACTGAAGCATCAAATTTATTTACCAAAGCTTTGGTCGTACGCAGACCACTCCATCCGCCATTCACACCAAAGTTGAAGGCATCCATAGAGCCACCAATTGCAGCGTGAACTAAAAAAGTGGTTCCACCGTAGGTACGTGAATTGTTTCCGTCAAAATTGAGAGCGAAAATAAATTCGTTTTGTGCTCCGTTTGAATTGTTATCAGCTAAGAAGAGTTCGTCGTAGGCTGAACCATTTCCGTTAGCATCTGTTGTATTGATACTGTAGCTTGAGTTGATCGCCATTTCAGCATACGTGATCGCATCAGTATAACGCTCTGTACCCGTCCAAACTTCAGCATTCAAATACAGCTTAGAAAGCAAGGCCCAGGCTGCAACACGGTCAACACGACCATACTCGTTTGCACCACTTTCTTTTAAGGTATTCTGAATTTCAAGCAATTCACCTTCTACAAAATTGAAGATCTCAGTACGTGTACTTTGCTCCGGTAAATCAGTCGAAACTACCGTTACCAAAGGCACACTACCAAACAGATCCATCAAGTTGAAATACGCAAAAGCTCTTAGAAAACGCGCTTCGGCGATGTATGCTTCAACCTCAGCATTATCGTTTAACAGCTGTGCATTTTCAATAAATGAATTGGTAAACGAAACTTCCTGCGCCAGACGGTAATACATCCCTGTGGTAAAGTCGTTACCGGCACCCCAGTTCATCGCGTGCAAATTGGGCAAACCGGGATCTCCCCAACCTACCACGGCGTTGTCTGTGGTCAATTCATTTAAACTGAATAATAATCTCGAGTATTGTGAAGTACCTTCATCAATACCTGTAATATCGGCTTGTCCTGCAGGCCCTTGCTGACCGGTTAACGCAAGACTGGCATATAGTTTTGCCAAAGCTCCTTTTGCTTCGTCAGCATTTGCAAACACGTTAGTTTCAGTAAAACTATCTGGATCAATGGGTGTCTGATCTAAATCATCATGACACGCAATGAACAAAAGCGTAGGAATAAGAAACGCTATTTTTTTAATGTAATTCATTTTCATAGTTTTTAGAAATTTAGATTTACACCAAATGTGAAAATTCGTGGTCTTGGGTAGAAGTTGTTATCGATACCTCCGCTTATTTCAGGATCTAATCCGTCATATTCGGTAATGATCAACACGTTTTGCGCAGAACCATACAATCGCATTGAAGCATCGTCAAATAACTGCGAAAACGTGTACCCAAGGGTTATGTTATCAAGTTTAAAGAACGAGGCATTTTGCACATAGTAATCACTCTGCAAACTAGACTCTGTTATGGTCTGAAAACCTGTATTGAAATAATCTCTGTGTAAATTGGTAAGAATGCTGTTTTCGGTAGCACGCACCTCATACGATCTGCTCGAAGCCATATTGTTGTACGCATAATTTCCTAAGCTCGCACGCGTTACGATCGCCAAATCCCAGCTCTTGTAGTTAAGATTTGTGTTAAGCCCCATTGTAATATCTGCAAATGGGTCTTTGTACAGATAACGATCTTCATCATTGATCTGGTTATCACCGTTGCGATCTACAAAAGCACCTTCAATAGGACGACCATTATTATCATACACTTGCTTGTACACCCAGTAGCTAAACGGAGTATACCCTTCTTTGTGAAGTTGCACGGTATTACCGGTTCCTCCTGAAATTCCACCTACTTCAACTTGATCAGGAAGGTTGGTGATTTCGTTATCGTTATAAGCAACGTTATATCCTATTCTCCAAGTAAAATCTTCAGTCTGAATTGGAGTTACATTCAATTCAAACTCGATCCCCTTATTCTCCATATCTCCAATATTCTTGTTGATCTTATTAGAGAAATTGGTAAATGGATCTACCGTTACAAAACTGATAAGGTCTTCGGTCTTTTTAAGATACGCGTTTAATGAACCTGTTACGCGATTATTGAATAAAGCATAATCAATACCGGCGTTAAACGTCTTTCCTACTTCCCAACGCAAGTCTTCGTTATACGCATCAGGACGATAGGTTTGATAGTATGTATTTCCAAACTGATAGTTGGCATTAGATCTACTTCCGGTATAATTGGTTAAGAAAAGGTAATCTCCCAGACCGTTTACGTTAGCGATCTCACCATAACCCACGCGTAATTTCAGCTGGTTGATGGTTTCAGAATTGAAGAAATTTTCATTATTGATATTCCAAGCTACTGCAAATGATGGGAAATATCCCCAGCGGTCATCCGGATTCAACTTAGAAGAGGCATCCGCACGCATCGTAGCGGTTAATAAATAGCGGTCGTCATAGTTATAGTTTGCACGACCAAAATAAGAAAGCAAGGTGCTTCTCCATTTATCAATAAATTCGGCATCATTACCTTCTTCTTGTGCTTCGCTATCAAAGCTGTAGTTATCGTACTCAAAACTTTGGTAAGAATACCCGGCAACAGCGTTTAACGAACTCTTCCCAAAATCTTTGTCGTACGTTAAATACGCATCAAAAAGTTGGTTAGTCGCCCTGTTGATGTAATTAGAATAAGATCCATTCCAATCCAATTGCGAAGAAGGCATATTTTCTGAAACAATAGTTCTTCCGTGGCTATTGGTTTTATCTAGACCAATGTTAACCGTAGCGGTGATATCTGAGAAAAAATGAAGTTTATAATCGATCTTAGCATTACCTATAAATCTTCTGATCTCTGCGGAATCATCTTTTTCATTGATCAGTGCGATCGGGTTTGTGGGGGAAAGGCTATTTTGAATCTCTCTATCAACTTCAGCATTATAAACATACCAGCCATTATAATTTAAAAATGGTGAGTCTGCACTGTAAATAGGCTTTGTAGGATCGTAATCTACCGAAGCTCCAATCGCATCACGATTGGCAAATTCGTTTTCAGTGTACATTCCACGCGCATTGATTTCAGCCTTTAAATAACCGTCAAGCACATTAGGTCGTAAACTTACCGAACCAGTAGTTCTGGTAAAGTTATCCCCGCGTAACACACCATCCTGATTGGTGTAACCTACCGAAGCACGCACCGGCATAAAGTTACCTACATTCCCTGTGGTGCTAATGTTGTGCTCTGCACCCATCGCTTGCGAGTAGATCTCTTCTTGCCAGTTGATAGACGCATTACCTAAACGCGCTATGGAAGCTTCATTACCTACAGCATTCACCAGACTTCTAAACTCATCGCCGTTCATCACGTCTACATAGTTTGTAGGTCTGTACACTGTAGTAGCACCGCTATAGTTGAATTTAAATTCGCGGCCTTTTCCTTTTTTGGTCGTGATCAAGATCACCCCGTTTGCAGCTCGCGAACCATAAATCGCGGTAGAAGATGCATCTTTAAGCACCGTCATACTCTCGATATCAGCCGGGTTGATAAAATCTAATGGGTTACGAGAACCACCCACATTGCTGTTGTCTAACGGGATCCCGTCAACTACATACAATGGAGAACTGTTTAAAGAGATCGAACCAATCCCTCGAATGTTGATGTTTTGACCTTCACCAGGCGCTCCACCTCCTGAGGTTACGGTAACCCCGGCGATCTTACCGGTGATCAACTGCCCTGCAGTGTTTACCTGACCTTTGTTAAAATCTTCGGTAGACACTTGATTTACTGCTCCGGTTGCGTCTTTTTTGGTCACGCTACCATAACCAATCACCACGACTTCATCAAGACTGGTTTGGTTTTCTTCCAGGCCTACGTTAATCGTCGCCTGCCCTGTATAGGTGATTTGTTGCTCGGTAAATCCTAAAAATGAAAACAACAACACATCGCCATCGTTAACATTGTTAATCGTATAGTTTCCATCAAAATCTGTTGTAGAACCATTACTGGTTCCTTTGACAATGATATTGGCTCCGGGAATAGGCATTCCTGTAGCTTTCTCTGTTACCACTCCGCTTACTGAATTTTGCGCGAAGAGTGCAACAGGAAACATGAAGAGCAAAAACCTTAAGCTTTTGAAAAGTTCTCTCATAAAAATTACATTCATTAAATAGTTCCTAAATGCTTGTTTTTGTTTAAAACCCATCTCTTGAAAACGTTTGCGTTTTGCACTTTAAACCATTACGAAAACGTATTCTTAAAATGAGTCTAAAAGTTAATTGCGTATCAGATCAGGTAAATAATCCACATACAGAAGCAAATTTGAAGATTTTAGATGCTGGTATTACGTGAAGAAAATTCTATATAGAAAATTTAAAGTCAATTAAAAACATAAACACCTGTTTTTAAGTATTTTAAAAAATAAAATGAATACGTTTTATATAGAAATTATACCGAAAAATGAGGTCAAATTACAGCTTCAGACGGGTTTTCTCGAGCAGCATTTGGTCAAAATCCTTCTTATCTAAAAATGATTTATTCCTAATTTTGGTCTTGTATGCGTATATAGAATTGACCGAATAACCTAAAATCTGGGCAATAATTTCATTATGTTTAATCCCGAGACGAATCAATGCAAAGATGCGAAGCTCTTTATTGAGCAGCTGACCTTTTTTTAATTGAATCTGCTCTTCCGGTTTGAGCAGCGCATTGAATTCTGCAATGAAATTTGGAAAAAGTTTGATAAAAGCTTCATCAAAACTTTCAAGCAATTTTTTCTTCTCTTTTTTCAGATCGTAGACCGTTGTCAGGTACTTGATGCGTTCGAGATTATTGGTCTTTAAATTGCGTTCAATTCCCGTCTTGAATTCTTTGAATTTCTCAAAAATATCGGCATCCTGAGTAAAGAAAAACCCAATGTATTCTTCTTTAATGGTATTGGCCTCCAGCAAAAGATCATTTACCCGATTGAGTTCTTCATTCTGAGAATGTATGGTTTCATTCACTTCAACAATGCGTTCATTTTTAGCCTGAAGGTCTTTGTGCGCCACCAACAGCGCCTTTCTGGCACGCTTAAGTCGGCGGAGTTGCGTGTAGGTGATCACAGCCAACACGAGCAATACCAATAGGAGCACGCTCAACATAATGTTTTGTTTAGATAATCGGGCCCGTTGCGTTTCGACCTGGTTGATGATCTGCTCTTCGATATTAGGCAAAATGGCACCTACGCGTATTTTACGTTGCTGTGCGCCATAAGCTTCAGCATCTGCATTGGCTTTTTTGATAAATACCGAAGCGAGTTTCACATCACCCTTTTGAAATAAAAATTCAGCCAATTGAATCATCGAAAGGTTTTCTTTTGCAGAGGTTTTTATGTCTGCAATAGAGGATTGTGCAAGATGTTTGATCGCTTGCTCTTCATCTCCCATTTGCACATAAATATCGCCTAAAACCGAATTCACGACCGCTTGCGACCGCAAATCCTGACGCATTTCTAGCGAGGGTTTTAAATCTTCAAGCGCCTCTTCAAGGTTTCCATATTTATAATTGAGATAACCGCGTAACATAATATAGTCCCAGGTGCCGGGCTCAGCGAGTTCTAAGGACTTTTGATGGTATTCTCTTGCCTTTTTGCGATATAAATCAGAATAGTAGGAGATCGTGCTATAATCTGCCATGTCGCTATAACAACGGCCTAACAATCCGTACAGTGAAAATCGGATCTCCTCAGGAATACGCTCAAGATCGGCACCATTAAGATATGCCAAAGCTTCACTAAACATTCCTGCAGAAACACAAACATTAGCCAGATCAAGCGTGGTTTCAGCGATCAAACGCGCATCGCCTAATTGCTCGGCAAGTGCCTTAGACGCTAAGGAATATTTAAAAGCGGAATCTTGTTTGAAAATCCGGTATTCAAAAAACAAAGAGCGGTTGAGTTCAAAGCGCCTTTGCAACGAACTATCCCGCTGAAGCGTCAATTCGTTGTACAAAGAATCTATCCTTTCAATTTTAAGGGCGTCATAGGCTGCCGATCTTTCGATGGTCTCGACCAGTTGTGTAAGTTGCTCCGCATGCTGACCATAACCTACTTGAGACGGAATTACCACCCATAAAAATGTGAAAAGAAAAAAGAGTTTGTTGTTCATAAGCTTCATCGCTGCAAAATTCGCACAAATTAATTACAAAGCCGGTTAAAAACTCGGTTACACGCGTAGCGACTTTACTAGCTGCAATCAATGGATTCAGCTACTATGCGTTTAGCTGGTATTGGCTCTTTTCTAAGGCCATAACCAAAGCCTATGTGGGAGCTTCAGTAAATCCCAGGTATATCTTTAAGCTATAAATTTCATTATCAAAAGCTTAGTAATTCTTTTTTTACTCAAATATTAGGTAAGTGCAAGTGGCGTATTGTTTTATTTAATAACCTGCTCACAAAGACTTGTGGGAGCTGGGCGAAATCAATAATTGTTAAGGTAGCTCGTAAATTATTAAGCCGCACCTTAGCTGTAATTAAAACAGGAATTCCCTACGAAATAGGGATTGTAGTATAATAAACCAATAACAAAGCTCAACATTGAAGTAGTAAAATCTGGATCACAAAAAACGTAGGTGATCTCGATAGCTATCGGGAATCACATTGGTTAGCAAGTGACTAGATTTATTATAGCTTATAATCATATCCCGAAGCTGCGGGACTGGTGAACCGCCAAGATGCGCGTATCACATATAGAGCCTGTGCTGAACTTGTTTCAGTAATGCCGAGCGAGCTATATAAGTATTAAGTGATTGACAATCCTATCTATGTTCTTTATTCATAAGTTTTTGAAAAATCTCCTCTACTTTTTCTGTGTTTTCAAAATCTGAATAATTGGATAGTTCACATTTTTTTAAATATTTCAAAATCCCATTTTTGTCGATTTTCCCTTCTGGAACAGGATAGTTAAAATTGTTTTTGTGAAACTGTAATTTAGACAATGTCATTTCTGAATCAATAATGTAAGTCGGGTATGATTCATTAATTTGATTTTCAAATAGAAAATGGTTCCATCTAACTTCTATATCTCCAAATCCTTTATAAACCTCAATTGAGCCTCCGTCATTAAAGTCAATTACTACTATGGGAAATTTAGGGTGATACCCGATACTTTCTAAATTCCAATATTCCTGCTCCAAATATGTTCCTTTTGGGTTATCTGGCCATTTAAATGGTTTTCTCTTAAATAGATTAAACATTTTGTCTTTTTTAATACCCTACAACGGTCTTGGCATGCTTTCATTGCAGAAAACGTCTGCAGTCATTTTTTCCTGTCTAACTTAAAGATAGCAAAGTTGCCAAATAAACTGTGAGGATTACCGCAGCAATGAACTATAGGCGGTATTACCTACTGGCTTTTTTGTCCGTTAAATTTTGTCCACACCACGGGCAGAAATTAATTTCGATTATAGAAGTTCCTCCGTCGTGAATTGGAATCCCGTAAGTTCCATCTGTCCATTTATTAATAACTACATCAACATCTCCATATTTAATATTTCTTTTTTTGTCTAAACTGTCGAATATTTTGTCCGCCATTTGTAGGCAACAAATCGATTCCGTATTGAATTTATTTTTCCGAAATTTTTCTTTTAAAGTCCATTCGTGAAATTCTATATTCTCGTGAATTTCGTCAATATATTTATTGTATTCAGGGTCATTCCATTTCACATTTCCGTTTAAGTCAGAAGTGAATTTTTGGTGTAATATTTTAAATTCTTCGAATGTCATTTTCAGCTTGCAGTTAACTTGTCATATCAACACTAAATATATCTATATCCCCTCAAAATTCACGGGATTTCAACCCTTTTATTCCCTATAAAACGCACTTAGACTAAGCCTAAACGGCTGCCGTTAAACCCATTTGCTTAAGAAGTTGGTGATTTGTTACCGATTTATATATATTTGGTAAAACGTTTTAGTAATTTAAAATCTTTCAATGAAAACAATCACTACCTTATTTATCTTCTGTTTATTCTTAAGCTGCAGCTCAAAAAGCGATGATGGCACCCAAACCGAAAACACTTCTGCACGTTTTGATCTAACTGCGGTTAAAGTCACTAATGCTTCAGGAGATGCACCAGTTAAAGGGGATGAAATTACTATCACGATGACTGTTAAAAATACCGGCTCTTCGTCGGGCACCGTGGCTATCAGTCCCAAATTATCAAGCAGTCGATTTGGCGATTACCATAATGTAGCACTAGACGCTGTTGAAGGGACTTTACAAGCAGGTGAAACCACGCAACTTACGCTCACCGTGGGCCCGTTTTTTAAAGATGCGATCAAAGAAAAGCATTACGCTTTGGGTAGTGGTGAATATTTCTTTGAAGCTTTTGAGCTTAATGGCGCTGATGACAAAGAATTTGAAGGTCGAATTTTTCAGGTAGCAACAAGCAACCGCGTGCTGGTTCCTGTAATTTACGACCCTACGTATTTCTCAAAAGTGAACTACAATGGAAGCATGAAAACTTACTTAGAACAGGCTTTTACGCGAAAAATAGAACTTTATAACGAAGGGAATTACACGGAGTTTGAAGGAGGTTTAGATGAAATGATGGATATCGAACATCTGTTTTACACCATTCCTACCGGAAATGTTTCAGCCTATGACGCTGAAGGTGGCTTGTGTGAAAAAGCTATCGCGCTTGGCGGAGACGCGCTTGGCCTTACTAAAGATTGGGAAGGACCGGTAGGAACACAGGGCAACAATCACGGTTTTGACTATTTAATGGCCATCACACCAGATTCTTTTGGAGGTGTAGCCTGCGGTTGGATCGATGTACAAGTTACCGGAGTTTTTGATTTTGATCTATCGATAGACAGGTCTCAAATTTTAATCATTCATGAAACCAGTCACCTCTTAGGTTCCCCACACTGTGATCAATATGATGTAGAAGGTTATGTGATGTGTGGCGGAGAAAAGCATCGTAAATATATAGACCACGGAATTTTTGTGTATTACCAGCGTTCCCGAGATATGATGAGCAATAAGTTTGATTAGCTTACAGTATACATATGTATTGTGCTCGCTAAAAAAAATCTTTGCCTCTGAATATTTATAATTCAGCAATACGTCATTAAGGAATTGTATACCTTTAAGAAAAAAGAGGTTTTATGAAAAGTTTCTATTTTATTATGTTACTGGCTTTTACGGGTGTTTGTTGTTCTTGTCAAAAAGATGATGATAGCGATCTTCCCCCCATCGAGCAACTTCCTCCCCAGACCACAGTAGGTGCTAACACAGCAGGTTGCTTGGTGAACGGTGAAGTTTTGATACCAAAGGGAAATGCAAATCAGTCCACTTTAAGATGTCAATACGCTAAAAGGGGTGATGAATATACGTTTGTTTTATACATAAATAATAAGTAATCTAATCCTTCACAATCTGTCCGACTTCTTTATAGTCAAGATTACCCTCTGATAGAGAATAAAGCGATTCCATTGACGATCCCAAATGTCAAACAATCGAGTTGGGGAGATTTTTTTATAGCTGCTGGCTTGATAGATACATTTTCTACGAATGAAGAATATAAGGGACAACTGCTAATTCTGGCTTTGGACGAAACGAGACGAATTATCTCCGGCACATTCTCATTTACAGCTATCAATGATCAAGGTGAAACGGTTGAGATAACTGATGGTCGCTTTGATATGCGCTATATTCCGTAATCAACATACCATTTAAGAAACAAAAACTACCTACGCTACTTCTTTTTTAATTTTCGGTTTTAATAAGTATTACAAAGAACCTTAAATATAAATACAGAATTTCAAATTGAACAAACCCATTTGGGTATAAAAAAAGCCTTTAAGCAATGCTTAAAGGCTTTTGTACCCCGGGTGGGAATCGAACCCACACTCCTAAGAACTGGGTTTTGAATCCAAGTTATATATGATCATCGCACATCAATACACATCACATATTATTGATTTATAGCAGTTTAATAAATTTTAATTTTATTAGATATCTTTAAAAAGCAAGATTTGTTGTACCTATGTTGTACCTATTTGTTTTACCTTTATGACAAATCATACAAGAATATGACCTCAAATACCAAAATAGTCCTTCGTAAGAAGCCAAATAAAAAAGGCCTATATCCTATCGCAATTAGAATCACTAAAAACAGAAGATCAACCTATCATTATATTGGTCACTATATTCAATTAAAAGATTGGGACGAGAAGAATCTCAGAGTCAAGAAGTCAAATCCTAACTTTTCACATCTAAACAACCTTATTTATACACGATTACAGGAGGCTAATAAAAATTTGTTGCAGCTCCAGTCTAGTAATTTAGATTTATCTGTAAATCAAATAAAAAAACAAATTTACTCTAATGTAAAGTCAAGAACATTTTATGAACTTGCTCAAGAGTTCTTAAAGGAATTAGAGCTAAATAAAAAAATGGCTCAGCTATCGGCAGATCGGGTAAGGGTGAATCACGTGATAAACTTTCATAAATCTAAGCAGTTAAATTTTGAGGAAATAGATGAACTCTTTTTAAGAAGCTTTAAAGTCTATCTCAAGGATAAAATGGACCTCTCTGAAAGATCCATAGTTAATAATCTAATTGTCATTAGAACAATCTACAACAGAGCAATAAAAATGGGTATTGTAGACCGTAAACTTTACCCATTTGGAGCTGATAAAATCAGAATAAAAATTCCCGAAGCTCAAAAAATTGGTTTAACAATTAATGAAATTAAGGCCTTTGAGGCTGCAAAGAATCTAACAAAAGAGGCAAAACATGCTCAAAATGTTTGGCTTTTTAGCTTCTATTTTGCGGGTATTAGAATTGCAGATTTGTTGAAGATTAGATGGAGTGACATTTTTGATGATAGGCTTCACTATACAATGAATAAAAACTCTAAGGTTTTATCTTTAAAATTGCCCAAAAAAGCAGGTACAATCCTTAAATACTACAAACCATTTCAGAAAGAAATGGACGATTTCATATTCCCAGAATTGAAACTGGCTGATTACAGCAGTGCAAAAGATGTTTATGCTAAAACCAAAACCGCAACTAAGAATATTAATTATCATTTAAAGCAAGTTGCTGAAAAAGCCAAGATTAAAAAGAAAGTGACTATGCATATTGCACGTCATAGCTTTGGGCACATTTCTGAAGACAAAATTCCAATTCAGATGTTACAAAAGTTATATCGTCATTCTTCTTTAACAACTACCATAAATTATCAATCTAATTTTATTCACAAGGATGCAGATGAGGCTCTTGAAAGTGTTGTTGACTTTTAAATAATTTACTTCAAGTTAACAGAGAATAGTGAAATGAAAGATCCTCCCTCGGCGAATAGATTTATTTTACCGTTACTTACTTGAACCTTTTTAATTCTTTTAAAAGAATTATTTTGATCTGTTACATACACATTAAAAGCTGATATGCTTGAAGGAATCCCAGTAACTTCAATTGATCTCTTACCACCTTTATTAACCAGATGTAAGGCATATTGTCCTCGTTCTTTACTTCCCAATGCCGCAGCCGTCACACTTTCTTGATTTGACGTGACTGGTATATTTCTCAAGCCAGACGGTGTTTTGCCTAATTGTTTGAGATTAAAAAAACGTTGGGTTGGCTTAAGTTTATCGTCGTTTCCGTAAATACCTCCTCCGGAAAGCACGGAATAGTCTGAAGTTAATTGCCATTGAAGAATACTTAAAGGCTGGGCAAACTTCAAAATCTTAAGATAAATCCGTATTTCTTCAAGTGCATAGGAGGGCTCTTCGAAGATTTGGGGATATCTCCACGCACCGGCATCGATGCTGCCTTCACCAACAAATAGAGGTTGGCCAACACGATTTGCAATATCATACCATTCTAAAAGGTTTTTTTGAGACCAACCTCGCCATGAATGAAATGATACTCCGCCAATATACGGTACTGATTCTGGGTTTAAAGATGCTGTTGTTGTGAAATCCCAGCCATTTGCATCGGCTGTATCACCAAGTAATAGTTTAGTATTTAACCCGGCGTTTTTAAAGAGACTACCAAGTTCGCGTATCAATTGATCATGTTCTTCTGGGGTTTGCCTTACATCGATTCCCAAGTCAGATTCATTAAATGAAAACAAAAAGGCTTCTACGCCATACTCTTCTTTTAAAAATTCAACGTAGGATGTTATTGATCTATAAATTTCTTCTTTTTTAGATTGATCTAATTGATTGCCGCGGCTACCGTCAAGGTTTACGCCTTCCGCTCTTTCTCCGATAATGGCCCAGTTAGGAGCAAACCATGCTGCTAAGATTACCGGAATACCTCTTTTGTCCAAGCGTCTCGCCATTTCTAATGAGGCCTCAACCTTGGGATGTAAATTTCCATTTTTAGCTTCAAGCTTTGGATTTTTATCAAGATCTGGATGCCATAATTTCCAAGGCAACTCAACTCTGCCCCAGGTGACATTAAGATTATCTAAACTATAGTCTATTACCTGCGGATCGTTTTTTGGGTTTTGTAAACGAAAATTTCCTCCTATACCTTCAAAAAGATTTCCTTCCTGTTCTGGAAACAGCTTTAGGGCTACCGGTGCATTTTCTGGTTCGCCGCTAACTTCAATATCAAAGGTATTTGAATAGGTTTTTCCTTCTGCAAGACTACCCGTAGCGATGGCGAAATTCAATCCAAATTCAGGGTTTATAGAATCTTTTCCCATAGTGATCATTAATTCGGTTTGATCTTTGGCTTTAACATGGATTCCCCGTTTTTTGGTCAGCATACTGACGGCTTGAACCGGCGCTTTATAAGAAGTATTATCAAAATCTGAACTTATGTCAAGAGCGCTTAAAGATTCTGGATTGGTAATTTCAAAACGAGTCTCATTATTAAATTCCTGTGGTAAATTAATTCTAAAATAGGCACCTTGAATTAACGTATCCTTTGGAGAGCTAAAGTCAATTTGAACTCTTACGGAATGCGTAGTTAACGATTTAATAGTTTGAGTCCATCTGATATTCCTCATCTCATAACTGAAAATTTTGGTCTCATCGTCTCTCTTAAAGTCAGTTTTCTGGCCTTCTTTTCGTGTGGGCCATTGGTATTTTTGCTCATTGACCAACAGAAGGCTTGTATTAAAACCGTGCAGACCTTGATCTGTACGAATACCGATAAGGTTGCCCCAGGTTTCAAATTCGGTCTGGGCAGTTATTTTTTGAAAAAAACCTGTAACCACTAAGAGTGTTAGTATTACCTTATTTTTTAATTTCATCTTTTGATAGTGTTTTTGAGTAATTATAGATTTCTTGAACACGATTGACCGTATTTGCAGTCTCAAGCCAATTAGACCACACCATAAACCAAGACCATTTAGGTTGTTTTTGAAGAATATTAGGTTTCGGTAATTCTCCCACTTCCCCAAGCGCTATAGGCTTACCGGCAGCAAGCTTTAAAAGTGCCTCATAATCGTGCTGCTCATAATCATAATGATAAACATCTGTAGCAAGTATATCTACATATTCAGGTCCCGGATAAAAGCCCTCATAAGCATAAGCCTCATCAAAGGGGATATCACGCGGTGCATTTGCATTCCATACCCAAATCAAGTTATTTAATTGATGATACTCTGTTAAGCGGTTGTAGAGCATTTTCCAAAGTTTTTTATAGGCTGCCGGTTTATTTCCCCACCAAAACCAAACCCCATTCATCTCATGATAAGGCCTCCATAAGACCGGTACTCGCGCTTTTTCCAAGTCTTTAAGGTATGAGGCTATATGATCAACTTGCTTTAGCCATTTGGAATGAACATCAGTACCAGGAGAAAGCAATTGTTTCCAGTTTTCATCACTCAGCTTGTTTTGTACGCTTTCGCTCCAATCATAAGGTGGGCTGTCTGTAGGCCTGCCTACGTGCCACATTAAAGTCACCAGTGCGCCTTCCTTAGCTTTTTCAATTGCACTCTTGACAACGCGCTCTCCGGGATCGTTTTGACCGTTCCAATAAAAATCTGTTCCCCAAACCGCAGGATAGTCCCCGGTAATTTTATAAACCGACTCATAAAACTTACCAGGATCTTCATTATAACTGTGTTGACCAGATAAGATTCTATCTCCTAAAGAGGCTATATAAATCAACAGTTGTTTCGCTTCGGGAGTTGCATTCTCATTTACTGGTATTTGGGCATAATTTAAATTAGAGAGCATAACACCCAGCACCAAGGCTATTTTTTTCATGGTAAATCATTTAAAATTTGATCTGCAGCAAGCACCAGAAACATGTAATCTGTGGTTCCACCCCCTAATACGTATTCGGTTTGTTGCCAAAGGAACGGCCACTCCAATAACTCGGGAAAATCCGGTCTTATTAAAGCAGTTCCAGAACCAACACCTCCGGGTATATAAGAAAACTCTCCACGATTCATACCATAGGCTTGAGTTAAAGATCGCACACCCACCCCTGAAGCAAAAGAAGAATTATTTACCCCCGGGTGTACACCTAAAATAAAGTTGAGAGCACTTAGCAAATAGTCTTTAGGAAAAATTTTGGGATAGCTTCTGTGAAAATAATATTGCTTCATTCCAAAGTTTTGAATTCCCCAGCCAGCACCCCAAATATTTGGTTCGTAGGGCAAACCATAAGGTGTTTTTTTTCCTAATTCTACTACTTTCTGAAAATACCCTCTTACTGCGGTATGCAATTGTTCTTTAAACAAAGGCTCGGTAATTAAGGGTAATGCCTGCCCTACAATCCAGCCTGTATTTTCTATATCTGCAAGTATCCCTTCTCTATTTTTAATAAGGTATTTTGCGTATTCTGTGTTCTGAGTGGTCCTTAAAAGTTCTACCGCCAATTCTAATTTAGGGATAAATGCTTCTTGATCATTTGAGGTCCAAATACCTTTTGCAATAGACAGGCACTTAGCAGCAAGATCTGGATTGTAATTTTTTAAAACCCGTGCTGCCGCGGCTAAGGCAGCTGCAGTAGACAGTTCCCGGGCGGGATTTTCTTCTGTAAAAACCCAGCGATCGTCTGGTGCACCGGCTAATCCCACCGGGATATTTTGATCTGCTAGGGAATTAGAAAAAATAGTGTTGTCGCTATGATTTACAGGGTCCCCCAATAAGGTATACTGTCTTTTGGTAGGTACTATTATGCCCCGATAAAAACGCCCCAGAGCACTATACCCACCTATTATAGAAAGGACTCCATGCTCTACTTGCTGTAATACATCTGGTTTACCATCTGGTTTCAGGATTTCAACAATACGCGATTTTTGATCAACACTTGTATTGTCATAGTTTAAGTCAAAAATTTCATAGATATGCGCCAAGCCCTGCACTGTAGAGGCCTGTGACTCAACCCGCAGATCAAAATCCCCAGCATCATGCCAGCCGCCCTGATTTAATTGGGGTACGTGTTCTCCTGGTTTGAATGCTGTTAAGGTTGAAGATCCTTGTAAGTAACCATCAAAATGATTTAAAGCTACGGGAGCCATGCGTGCATCATCTAGATGACAAAGTCCATGCCAGACCTTATAGCGGTCATTTACACGCATATGACACATTTGTACCGGAAGAAAATATTCTAGAGTGGGTTGCCATACACCTCTCTTATATACATTTTTATGTATTTGAAAAGGCTGCGAAAGGCTTTTACCGTATTTCAGTACATATAAACCGGAATCTCTTATTTCACTGAAATCAAATTGAAGATACTTGTATCTTAAAAAATTTCCCCAAACTTTTGGTTCTTTAGTAAGAACTTCTATATGTTCCCCTAAGGGATTGATACGATATAATTTGGCAAATGCCACTTCAATAGCATTGGGGTCAGTTTCAATTATGGCAATTTTATCTTGATTGGGATGATACCCTACCTGAGAATGTTGAATTATGGGATCATAAGTAAAACCATCGAGTACGTTGGGAGTAATTTCCCACTCCACGGCATTTTTAGTTTTCCCAGATGGTACTAAAGATCTCACTATAAACCAGCCATTACTGTGTATAGCCCTTCCGTCCAACAATTCTAATTTTGATTCAGGTACACGATTGTTGATTTCCAGGGTTTGTGCGGGAAAATCTGGTGCAATTACAAGCTTTTGACCCTTTGCTAAAGGTTCTAGCCTGTATTCCCCATCTTTAGTATAATAACCCGGTCCATTTGCCTGACGGCTAAATAGGCCAAAATCTGTATCCATATAATATGTTTTTCCGAATAAAATACCCGGGAAAAGTTCTAGGTTTAACCCTATTTTCCCTTCCCATTCCTTCGGTATCGGTTCCTCAAGGTCAATGCTTAAAATGAAAGATTTACCGTTTGCTTTAACCTTAAGGTCATATGCTAATTGAAGATCTGGATACGCTATAGGGTTAAAACCTTTACCATTTTTTGAAGGATCAGGATAACTCATCCGCACCTGTATTACTTGATTTTTTAGATCTACCTGACGCACTCCAACTTTTGGAACCGGCTGCCATTGGCCTGGTGCCGGTTCAAGTCTTAAGTCTCCATTTGTAGCTATCCGAAAGCCATTTTGAATAATGCCCACGCCACCTTGGTGACTTTCGGGATAAAAGTCGTGGGCAAGCATAACATTGGCACCACGCATTTCTAAATATTCTAAGTCATTGATTTTAAAACCCTTTAAAGAATCAGCAATTTTTTGACTATTTAAGTTTATAGTAGTTAGGAAAAATAGTATGTGATAGTATTTAATTCGAATCATAAATTCTAAAGTTAGTTTGCTCCCCCTTGGCATGCTTAATACTTTTTTGTCTATTCCTCATAGGATATTTTCACAGTTAATGGATGATGCTTTCATTCCAGTATATTTATCCATAAAATTTCTTTCCAATGAAAACCCTAACTCTTTTTTGCCTGGTATTTTTTACCGTTTCAATCAGTTTTTGTCAAAACAGCAATGCGCTCGAGGCTATACGTTCTCAAATGAGAATTGATGCAACAGACAATATGATTGATAAGTGGTACCCCTTAGTTCTTGATTATGAACATGGGGGTTATTTTAGCGAAATCACTTATGACTTTAAACTAGGAGAAATGCATAATAAGATGATTGTCACTCAGGCGCGGCACATTTGGACGTGTTCTTTAACTGCTGAGTTTTTCTCAGATCGAGATGATTATTTAAATTATGCCGCACACGGCTTTAAATTTTTAAAAGAGGTAATGTGGGATCAAAAATTTGGTGGTTTTTACAATCTTGTGTCTAAGGAGGGAAAACCAATTGCCAAAAAAGGAGAAGAAAAAACGGCCTATGGAAACTCCTTTGCACTTTACGGGCTGGCGGCATATTATAGGGTTTCTAAAGATGAGCAGGCCCTCGAACTCGCAAAGAAAACATTTTTGTGGCTTGAAGAACATAGTCACGATCCCATTAATAAAGGATATTACCAATCTTTAAATAGGGACGGCTCTCCCATTCTTAGAGATTCAACATTTGATTCTACGTCAGAAATAGGTTATAAAGATCAAAACAGCTCTATACATTTGCTGGAAGCTTTTACCGAATTGTACAAAGTGTGGCCAGAAAAACTTGTAGCAGAGAGACTTGAAGAACTACTGTTACTCATTAGAAATACTATCGTGAATGATAGAAATTATATGAATCTGTTTTTTGAGCCAGACTGGACCCCAGTAACCTTTAATGAGGAAACAAAAGATATCATAAAAAAACACTATTATCTGGATCATGTTTCGTTTGGTCACGATGTAGAAATCGCATATTTAATGCTGGAAGCTTCTGAAATCCTGAAGCGTAAGGATACTGAAGAAACGTTACTAAAAGGGAAAATGATGGTAGACCATGCTATTGAAAATGGTTGGGACAAAGCATTTGGGGGCTTCTATGACGGCGGATATTATTTCGGTGCAGATCAATCACTCACCATCGTAAATTCAGACAAAAACTGGTGGTCACAAGCTGAAGGTTTAAACACTCTCCTGATCATGCAACACCATTTCCCAAATGACAGCCATAACTACGGCGTTTACTTCATTCATTTATGGGAGTACGTAAACACCTTTTTTATGGATGATCGCTATGGAGGCTGGTATGAATGGGGCCAGGACAGCAAACCGGAAACGAAAAACAATCTTAAAGGTCATGTTTGGAAAGCTAATTACCACAACTTTAGAGCGCTGATTAATTGCTTGAAACTTTTAGAAGAGTAGAATAAAAGTTTATAAGAAGAGGCTGTCTAAAAGTTTTTAAATCTTAAACTGAGATCGAATTGACTCTAGAATTTGCTTTTAAACAGCCGCTTTTTTTAATGAGATATATTTATTTTTTAACTAAGCGAAGCGTAATCACATCGTGTGGTGCAACTCGTGCATTTAAAGCGTGTTTCGTTGTTTTTAAGTCTTTCTGTGCCCAAATATCCCTTACAGAAAATAACGTATTTTTAAAATCAACGCGATATTCAAAATCAGGGTCCTCTATTTGATGATCTTCCCAATTAAAATTTACCTGATGTTCTTGATCTGCCCGGTTTAAAAACGTTACAGCCCAGTCTCCATTTTTGAGAGGCTTGAACCACGTTTCAAGTCCTTCTTTACTACTGTATTTAAAGCATTGAATCCCTAGAGAATCCTGATTGATAGCGATCATATCTTCATTAGTAAGGATAGCTACTGTTTCTGCGCTCATATCTGCTAAATCATTACCCGCTATTAAAGGAGCCGAGAGCATACACCACATAGCAAAATGAGCGCGATCTTCAGCAACAGACATCCCATTTCCCACTTCCATCATATCAGGATCGTTCCAGTGACCGGGACCGGCATATTTTCTAAGGCCATCCTGCATATCTAAAATTTTAAGCACGCCCCAGGATGACCAGTCGCCGTGATCTTCTTCACAATCCCAGCAAGCATAAATATCCCCAGTTGTTCTCCACATATGGCCAATATCCTGAGCCCATTCCCAAGGCTTGTTATCACCCCATTCGCAAATTGCAAACAAAATTGGGCGACCAGCGCTATAAAGAGCATTTCTCATTGTTGTGTAAGAAGCTTCGGCGTTTTGCTTTCCTGTATTACACCAATCGTACTTTAAATAATCGACGCCCCAGGATGCATATTTAATGGCATCTTGATATTCGTGGCCACGGCTTCCAGGCTCACCGCCACAGGTCTCAGTCCCTGCGTCTGAGTATATCCCAAACTTAAGGCCTTTGCTATGAATATAGTCTGCTAGATCTTTCATACCGGAAGGAAATTTTTCCTTATCTGCATGAATAAAACCATCTGAATCCCGCTCACCGTGCCAGCAGTCATCTATTACAATATACTCATAGCCAGCATCTTTCATACCGCTGGAGACCATCGCATCAGCAGCAGCTCTGATAACTTGTTCATTGATATTACAGGCAAATTTATTCCAGCTATTCCAACCCATAGGTGGCGTTTCGGCAATATTATCAAACTTCTGAGCATAGCTTTCAAAATTCAACACTGTGATGAAAAAAATAAAAAAAAGGTTTTTCATAGTATAAAAATTAAAATAATATTCCCTGCTTAAATTGCTTAAACAGGGAATACTTTGAACATAATTAGTGGATAAAAGTCTAAATCAATCCCAGGTCATCTATATAAATTACTGATGGGGCAGCACCACTAAACTCCTGAATAACAATCTCATTAAGGGTAGCCGGAGAGCCCAATTGTGACAATGGTATTGTAAAATCGTTCCATTCTCCCTGATTGATAGTTATTACTGCACCTGCGTCATAATTTCCGTTTAATACGAGTTTTACCATATTAATGGCATTTCCCCCATAAATAGATACTTTAACGGCTTGCTTATCAGCAAGATCAATAATTGCACCGCCATTACCAATTTGAAAACCTGAGTAACCTCCCTCATACGTTCTCTTGATCGAGAAATCACCTCGTTTTACACGCTCAGTACTTTCAAAATCTTCTGAACCAGACCAACCCCCAATCCACCAGCTTTGAGCTAATGCATCGTCATAAACCACAAATTTAAATCCGAAGGATTGCGTACTCTGGGATATGCCCCCTGCTGTTTCTACGAACAAAAAGGCCTGTACGATTCCTTCAGGTACTGCAACCTGTATTTCAGTTGTCGTAGATGAAATTATTTCAGCCTCAACATCTCCAAATCGCACGGATTCAAGACCTTCAAAAATCTCACCTTGAATGGTAACAATATCCCCGGCGCTTGCTGCCAATGGCGCAAATGAAGTAATTCTAGGAGCCGGTTGCTCAATCATAAAGGATGTAGTCGCAACACCTTCTGATGTCACTACCCGCAGTTCATCGCTGGTATCAAAATAGGGTGCATCTTCAGGGATGCTTGTAATAATAACATTATTTGTAACCAAAGTAGGATTGAAGTAAGCTTCCGTATCGTTGAAGTATACTTCCTGGGTAGTTGCCAAATTTTCCCCATAAATAGTATAGGAATTTTGACGAATCCCTACTGTGGTAGTAGAGTCTCTTGCTGTAAGAGATACGCTTGTTATACTTGGTGGGCCAGTTGCTTCTACACCACCGGTATCATCGGGTTGACAAGAGGTTAACCCAATGCTTAACATTAGGGCAAGTAATAGAATACCGCCTCTACTGATTTGCTGTTTAAAAAAATTAATTTTCTTCATCATCACTGTTTTTTTAATTAAACTCATAAGGAACTGGTTCTTCGAGAAGTCTTGGATTTAAAGCCACATCTGTTGCCGGATAGGGCAATAAGAAATCGTCTGCTTCTGGAGTATACATCTCTGTAAATATTTCAGGTGGTTCTTCATTGCTATAGGTTCCCCTTTCTTGATTGCTTATAATACTAATGGCTGTTTGACGGTCAATTCGTCCCAAATCAAACCAATAATCACCTTCAATGGCAAATTCAATTCTACGTTCTTGTAAAATATCATCAAGTGTAATTGAAGGCAGACTACCCAGACCTGCCCGTAAACGCACACTATTAAAAGATTCAAGCGCCTGAGCATCACTTGTTGAAGCTGCACCTGCCAAAATAGCTTCGGCATTAATTAATAATACATCGGCATACCGCATTATATAGGTATTGTTAGATGCAGCCTGAGTTGCAGAATTACCATTATTATCTGCTGGTGTACCAACGACATATTTTTTAATACCTGCTTTTGTGTTCTGAGCATTTATATCATCTGGTACTGTGTAGCCCCCATCAGCTGCCCTGATGTTGGGATAGAAATCTCCGGCAAGCATTATGGTAGCCTTTCTACGTTCATCACCATCTTCATAAGCTTCCTGCAAATCAATTGTTGGCCCTATCACACCATACCCATCACCAGTACCAGTAATGGCGCTGCTTATAGCGAATGAAGCCTGCATTGCATTACCTACACCATAACCCTGGGATGTCCATTGCATTGCTGCAATAGATTCTTCATTATTGTTGAATTCTGTTAAAAAAAGATTATTGTAATCATCAAGTAATTGAAACTCTTCGCTCGCAATCACTTCCTGACTTAGCTGTCGTGCTAGATCGTATTCCTCTTGATAAAGGTGAACTTTTGCCTTTAATGCTTTAGCAGAACCACTTGAGACGTGGGCATTTGCTAAATAATTACCACCGCGCACCTTGGGGTAACAATTATCAATTGCAAACTGAAGATCACGCTCTATAAACTCATAGATATCCTCTATTCTGTTCTTAGGGATTTGAGGATCGTAGACATAATCTAGGTTATTTTCAATTATGGGTACTGATCCCCAAATCCTAACCAGATAAAAATAAGCAACCGCTCTCATAAAATGTGCTTCGCCTATTGTATTGTTTACTGCTTCCTGAGAAACCGATGGGCTTACTCTACTTTCAGTAAAATTTATTATTGCATTTGACTGCGCAATCACCCCCCATAGAGAACCCCAACCATCGGCTAACACAGTGTTATCGCCTGTTATTGAGAAGTTAAAAAAGTTTACTACATCTCCAGAAAAAGTACGAGCATTGCCTCCGCTTAACTCTGTAATTGACCAAAATGCTTTTGTATTAAAATTAAACCATACCGCCCCATAAAGGCTATTTGTATTAGCCACTAATTCTTCTTCACTAGAATAAAAATTGTCTAATGCAATACCGTCTTCTGGTGGTCTTTCTAGGAATTCATCGTCACAAGATACCAGCGAAAAAAAGGCTACAACCAGTAAAAACAGTTTGTTATACTTTATATATTTCATCGTAATTATTTTTTAAAATTCAACATTTAGACCTAAAGTAAATGTTCTGGGTATGGGGTATCTTCCCCGATCAACACCCATTTGAAGTGCATCACCATTAAATGATCCTATCTCAGGGTCATATCCAGAATAATTTGTAAAGGTGTAGAGGTTTTGTATAGTACCATAAACCTTTAGATTTGACAGGTAAAATTTTTGACAAAAAGTTTGAGGGAGATTATAGCCCAGACTAACATTTTGTATTCTCAAGTAAGACCCATCTTCAACATACCGATCTGAAATAAATAAATTTTGATTATCATCTCCCCTTCTTGGTCTGGGGAAAGCAGAATCAATATTATCTGGGGTATAATAATCCTGCGCTATGTTTAATTGATTGGTGTATAATCTAGATAGACCAACCGTTTCCTTTCGTGTCAAATTCAATAGATCATTACCATAAGACCCTTGAAGGAAAATACTAAGGTCAAAATTTTTGTATTTAAAGTTATTGGTGAATCCAAATGTGAAATCTGGGTGAGGGTTACCAATATACGTTCTGTCTTTTTCATCAATAACACCATCCTCATTTACATCAACATATTGAATATCACCGAGGCTGTTATCACCTAGTTCATCAGAAAATGGGATCCCAAATTGAACAGGCGCTCCATCAATATCTTCCTGGGTTCTAAATATTCCGGCAACTTGATAACCCCAATATTTCCCTAAAGGCTCACCTTCAACTGTTCTGGTAATTGGAGAAGATAAAAACCCGGTGGTAACAGAACGTAAAACTTCCAGACTTTCGTTATAGAGTTCCGTTACTTCATTTCTGTAATGAGATATATTGAAATTGGTTGACCATGAGAAATCTTTAGTCTTTAAAGTTGAATAACCCATAGAAACATCAATACCTTTATTATTCATTTCACCCAGATTGACAAATGGAGCAGAAATTCCTCCTAAATAATTATCAGGCCCAGTTAGGAAGACTGGCAAAGGTAACTGGTATAAAAAGTCTTTTGAAATCTTGTTATATACCTCGACTGTAGCATTAAACCGGTTATCAAAAAGCGTGAATTCTAACCCTAAATTGGTTTGCCTGGTCTCTTCCCATTTTAAATCGGGATTAGGTATATTATTGACTAAATACCCCAATCCTATACCGGTAGGAGTATTGTTCAAGCTAGAGCCATAAAGGTAGTTTGCGATCCCTTGATTACCTACAACCCCATACCCTGCTTTCAGCCTAATATTATCAACCGTCTCGTTGAAGCTTTCCATCCAAGGTTCATTTGACACTTTCCAGGATGTCGCAAATGACGGGAAATAACCCCATTGCTTACCTCCCTGAGGATCAAACTTAGAGGAACCATCTGCCCTTAAGGTTGCTGTTAAACTGTATTTATTTTTAAAAGAATAGTTCGCTCTTCCGAAGTATGAATTTAAAGAAGTGCTGCCTTGATAGGCATCATAACTTACTATTGAATTTGCATTATTAAGGGTCTGAATGTCATTATTGACAAAGCCCTGACCTTGAGCCTGAATCCCTTCCCAGAAGGACTCCTGTGCTTCTTGACCCAACAAAAAATTTAGGTTATGGTCTCCAAAGTTTTTTGAATAATTGAAATAATTTTTAATGATCCAAAAATGACTTTTTTCCCTTTTCTCAAATAACGTTGCGTTCTCATTGATAAATCGCCCCCACTCATAAGTTGGAGTGAACTGAGTGTTCGTACCGAAAGTCAAATTCCCTCCTATTTCATTCCTAAATGTTAGGCCTTCCAAAAGCGTAAACTCAGAATAGAAATTACCCAGTACATTATAAGTGAGTAAAGAATTACTTCTTTCAAGTGCTAAAGCTACGGGGTTGATACTGCCTTCAATTGCCCCTGGTTCATCAGGCGGCCCTGCAAAAGAACCGTCTGGATTACGCACCGCCACATCTGGAGCCTGAAGTAACCCCAAACTTACAATACCATTACGGTTACTATTTAAAGTGATATCTTCACTTGTTCTACTTGCAGTAAGGTTAGCACCTACCTTCAGCCAGTCTTTTAAATTGCCATCAATATTCGCCCGGACAGTCAATCTATCAAAGCCAGAGCCTAAGACGGTTCCTTCCTGATCTAAGTAACTACCAGAAATAAGGTAGTTTACTTTCTCATATCCCTGTGAATAAGAAATTTGATGACTCTTTAAAATAGCTTGTTGGAATACCTCATCCTGCCAATCAGTGCCATCTCCCAGATTCTCAATCGTTGTAAATTCAATTCGTGGTTCAGTACCATACTCTACAGCCAATGCATTTTGTAGTCGGGCGTAAGTAGGAAGATCCATTACATCTAGCAATTTTTGGGGTTCTTGAAGGGCATAATAGGTATTGTATTTCAAAGAACCTGCTTTATTTCGACTGCCTGTCTTAGTTTTTATAATTACAACACCATTCGCACCTCGTGAACCGTAAATTGCAGTAGCTGAAGCATCCTTAAGTATATCAACAGACTCAATATCATTAGGGTTTAATCCGGCCAATGGACTTGTACCTGTCTGTCCGTTCCCCCCAAAGTCTGCTGCTGCTGTCCGCCCACTTGTACTGGTATTACGTGAATCACCAGATATAGGCACACCATCAATTACATATAATGGTTCGTTATTCCCAGTAATAGAAGTTATACCTCTTATCCTAACCGAAACCGCGCTTCCAGGTTTTCCTGAGTTTTGACTAATGGTAACCCCAGAGGCTCGGCCTTGCATCAATTGGTCTATACTTACCTGCGGAATATTTTCGATTTCGTCAGATTCAATACTAGATACTGATCCGTTAACATCTTGTCGCTGTTGCGTTCCGTAACCAATTAGGACAACTTCATCCAAACTTTCAGAATCTTCAGACAGCACAACATCAACTCTTTGTCTCTGATCAACAGCAACTTCCTTAGTTTCAAATCCAATGAAACTAAATACAAGAATGCCATCCTGAGGTACATTGAGTTGAAAGTTTCCGTCAAAATCTGTAGCCGTACCGTTACTAGTATTTTTTTGTATAACATTTACACCCAGCAGTGGATTTCCGTTTTGATCTGTTACTGTTCCTTCTACTACATTTTGTTGAGCCAAGCTTAACTGAGTTAATAGACAGAATAGCGCAAAAGTGATCATCTTACTTATGCGTTTCATACCGCCTTGACGTTTGATTATTTTTTTTTGCATTATTGAGAAAATTGTTGAATTGATACTAATATTATGAGTTTGATAAAATACCCGTTTATTTATTAGGGCTTCGACAAATATTTACCC
>Ga0208180_1000705_pt1 | contig 25895 bp, 29 predicted proteins | sample MalvireepMed_s16_FD_184241 | JGI IMG/M metagenome (GOLD analysis project Ga0208180, IMG submission 184241) | Marine viral communities from the Global Malaspina Expedition - Malaspina viral metaG DeepMed_s16 (SPAdes) (version 2) | ecosystem: Environmental > Aquatic > Marine > Oceanic | place...
TCGGAAAGTGGCCGCTTCAAGCCCTTCGGTATCTATGAGATCTGGTGCGGGTATTCCTCCCGCCAGTGAGATCATACCAGGGATTTTGGAATGCCTGAGCAGATCCCTTATCGCGGAACTGCTCATTATCTGCATTCGACGAGAAAGAATGCTCTCGGAAGAGTTTGTTGACCGACGGTTCAGGTTCGTCTCAGACTCATTCGATTTTTTATCAGTATCTTTTGGCATATAAATCACTCTTGATTGGCTGACGCAACACTTTGCCGGCAGCCCTCGGATCCGTCCAAAAGGCTTTTTGGCACGACAAGTTAGCCAGAAGCAATCTGGCGATTGTTAATGTTCGTATTCATGAGCTCGCAATACGGTGACCAGATGAACTGGCTCCAGTATGCTTCGGCTACCTCTATCCAGTTTTCTGTGCTCCGCGTTTCTATTGGTTCCCACACGGGTTCTTTTCTTGAGTCTATGGTGATTCTGCCACGGTGTTGGAAATGGTAGGGTTGGATGAAAGTGCTTGTCTTGGTTCAGATTGCGAAATTTGTGTTGTTTTGCTCGTTTTGCCCACTGGCGCGATACGAGTGGTATAGCATTTAACCATGTTGCCAACCGCGAGCTTAATCAACCAGGTAACCCGCGCAGGAAGAATATTTGAAAACACAATAAGTTCTCACTTATGTGGTTGGTCTCTCAAAAATAGAGATGCGATTACCCCTAGCCCGCTTATGATTAAGGGCAGAATCAACGCGAATTGATAACTCTGAAGACTAGGGCCAGTTCCTTTTTCTGCAATAGACACGATATCCAGAATGATCCCAAAGCCCGATTGAACCAAAGCTGCTGCCAAGAATGCACCCATATTTACAAGCGCTGTTGCAAACCCGACGTTCTGCGGGGCTATCGCCTCCTTGGTGGCCGAAAAAATCACGCTTACCTGTCCTCCTGAGAGCCCCAGGAGTACAAACAGAACCATTGCTCCCCACCCAGGACGCCATTCAGCAAAAGCCATTACGCTCCATACAGTCGCCGATATCAGTGCTGCCGCAACAATTACCGGCTTCTTCGCTCCAATACGGTCAGCTGCCCACCCTGCAAACAAAGAGCCCACACCGTAAACAATAAGTGCAATAGTTGCGTACTGTGCGGCTTGTGTAGGTTGCAGGCCGAAACCGTCTATTAAGAGTGGCGCAGCCCACAACCCTAGAAATGCATACAGGGTTCCATTAGTGGCAGCTACACAAAGAAAAAGCAGCCATACTTGGCTGGATCGCAGGACGCCCCGATTTCCCTGCAGTAATTGATGTACTATTGCCTTGGATTTCGTTGAGTGCTCTTGTCTTCGCTTAGGGGCATCTCGACAGAAAACAACAAGACAGGTGGAGGCCAAAAACGTCAGGCCACCAAAAAAGAGAACGGTCTCTCTCCAGCTGAACCAGTTCAGTAGATGCGCGGTCGGGCTCTGTGCTATCACACTCCCCAGTGCAGCCAGAAGCATCGTTGTGCCCATGACGAGCGAATGGCGATCTGAGGAAAACCAAGTAGCGTTGTAAGTCATCAGTGCGACGAAAACTGCAGATAACCCAAGCCCCATCAGAGCTGACCCCACGAGCAAAACCACTAGATTTGGGGCAAAACCAAAACACAAAGCACCTATCGACGTTACAGTCCCCCCGATAAGCCCACCATTTCGCACCCCAACCGAGTCGGTAAAAATGCCAGCGGGCACCTGCATCAGTGTGTAAACCCAGAAGTGCATTGATGCCACAATACCTAGTGCAGTGGCTGTCAAACTGAGTTCTTGCTGCATACTCCCCGACAATGTCGCGGGCGCGAAACGGAAAAAGAAGCCACTGATGAAAATGCTAACAAGTAGGCACCAACCTCCCCATTTAAGCCAGCTCGTCGGAACCAAAAGGGGCGCCCCAGCAACGGTACGAGTGCTATTCATACCCCGCTTCCCTCAGTCCTGACCCGACGAGCGCTGAGAAGTAAGCAGCAATCGGTTCAACCGGTGTGTAGTGTCCCTGCACTTGATTGCTCAACCCTTCCAGTTGGTACTCGCAAATCTGATCATCCTCAAGAATCACTTGATCGAGACGTTCGAAATAGAGCGGAGCAATATCATTGAAATCGCTTCGAGCAAGAGTTTCCTCATGGAACGCGTAACCAACATTGACACTAGTGCGAGTGGCTGAAATGGGTGTCTTCTGAATCCACCACATGACTTCTGGTGCGGTTACAATGAAGAAGCCCGGCAGAATGACGCAGAAATGGGTGCCCTCTGCGGCTTCGCCGATAATGTCACGGGGTGGTGAAAAGGCGAGGTTGCGCTTTTCAGGGAATAGCGCTGGCGAAAGCGAATTTTTATGGTAGACACCAAACCAATTACGGTCGTGCTCTATCGGCCTAACCGGTTGACTGCCAATCGACCGACTGTGGATGAAGTTCGTATGGAGGGTTTCCATATCTACCTCAATGTACAGCTTCCAGTTCGTCGTCAGTGTGTAAGCCTTTTCTTGAACACAGTGCATTCTCTGGATTTGGTGTGGGAGGGCGACTTTGTCGATGTAGTTACCGAGATAGGCGTCAAGCGGGACCTCGTTCTCGGCATTCAGGTTAATGAACACCAAGCCTGCGGTGACTTCACATTGAACGCTCACCAAATTGAGTTTTAGCCCTGGAAGGTCACTTCTAGTCACGCACCCCCCCAAACCGGGAGCGCTTATCAAATTGCCGGATGTGTCATAAGTCCACTCATGAAAAGGGCATTTAAACTGGGTGTTTTTCCCGCATTTTTGTGTTGTCAAAGGAGCTGCCCGATGCCGACAGCTGTTCAGAAATGCTCTGATTGTGCCGTCTTCACTGCGAACAACGATGACGCTGCGCTCCAAAAACCGACGTGTGACAAAACTTCCGGTATCAGGAATGGAAGACGACAAGCAGACAAAATGCCATGCTGGAAAATGAATAGCTTGCAGTTCGCGTTCGAACCATTCGCCCTGGGTATAGCATTGAGGGGGAAGCATTTTTGAGAGATCTGCTTGAGCAACTCCGCCCAAACTTCTGCTGCCAAGGGAACTCGTCATTGCTGTCATAGTCGCGTCCATGTGTTTGTTTCCAAAACCAGTGGAGCAGAGCGTACAAAGGGACACAGGTAAGTTGGAAACGAAAAAACTTGTCTGGGGGTATCAACTTATTCGATACTCGATCAGCGTTCCTTTTTGTCCATTCGATTGCCGTTCCCCCCAACATGCGCACATCAAGCAGTTGAGACGAGCCGGTCATAGGAGATATCAAAATGAAATGGAGCTTGGATCAGCTACGTACATTTATATATGTTGCGGATACGGGCGGTTTTTCGCGGGCAGGAGAACGACTTTTCCTGGCCCAGTCTACGGTCAGCTGGCAAGTGCAGCAGCTTGAACGTCAGGTTGGCGCGCCGTTGCTTCAACGGAATCCGAATGGCGTCACCCTCACTGAAAAAGGTATGGCCTTCTACCTGAGGGCGCAAAAGGTCGTCACCGCAAACGATGAAGCTGAGTTGTGGTTGACGCAGAACACCGTTGACCGACAAATCATTCGATTCGCCACCACCGATTGTTATGCAAGTTGTCTACTACCAGGACTACTTGAGCATTGGAAATGCCAGTTTCCCAACGTGCAAGTAACTTTGGATTGCAGCTTTAGCACTGGTATCTGGGAGCGTTATAAAAAAGGGGAGTTCGATATTGCTCTGGCACAGCATTGTCCTTCTGACATTAACGCAGAGCCCATCAGGGTCGAACCGTTAGAATGGGTATGTGCCCGAAAATCGTTAGCTTGGCAACAAACTACGGTGCCCGTAGCTTTGTTTGAGCACGGCTGCCCTGACAGAGAAGTGATGCTCGGTGCGCTCAAAGGTGCGGGACGTGAGTATCGAGTGGAATACGAGACCTACAGTTATGGGGGGCTTGTGGCGGCGGTGGAAAGCGGGGCCGTAGTTTCTGCTCTGCCCAGATCGACAATACCTTCCACACTCAAACGTCTTGGTAGTCAGCACGGGCTCCCAAGGCTACCATCTTTGAACGTGAATCTAGCAAGCCCAATCAAAAGCAGTAACGCCATATGCGGCCAACTATACGATGCCGTTATGCGCCACTTAATTGTGGGTAGCCCAAATTTTGCCATTGGTGGCGAGGAAGCAGTCCCAAGCTAGACGTGCATTATGATCATTCGGTTGCCACGCAAAAGAGCAATCTCGCACCAACTACCAATCACTGACTAGCTCCTCGACTGTATTAGCGAATGTCGCTTTCCCGGATCACCATCACCGCTTGGGAGGGCATTGCCAGATTTCCAGGCGTTATTGAAAGTATCGTTGATGCGCAGCTTGCGCGTACGACGATCGGGAATAATGCCGTCGCATACAAGGAGTTTGACAATGCTCCCCGGTAATTTACCGACACCTCTTCATTGACATTTCTTTGTTCCTTTTGTAGAGCGTTCTGTGAATGGAACGTTGGAAGTGGTTTACATGGATCAGCTTTCTCTCGAAACCCTGGGGCGACACCTTCAGTCCCTGCGGGTAGCTCGCGGATGGTCGCTCTCGGGGCTGGCCGCCGCTGCAGGTGTTGCCAAGTCGAATCTTTCCCGCCTGGAACAGGGAAATGGGAATCCGACCCTGGATACCATCTGGCGACTGGCGGTTCAGCTTAATGTCCCCTTCGGCAACCTCGTTGCCCCGATCCGTGTGCCGGTTGGTGAGGAAGGTGTGCAGGTCCGGCTTGTGGATCAGGGGGAAGACAATCCCCGGGTAGACGCTTACTGGATGTCGTGCGCTCCCAATACCACACGCATGGCGGAGGGCCATACGCCGGGAGCAGAGGAATCCGTTACCGTTGTCAGTGGTCAGCTGGAAGTCGGTGTCACTGGCCACAGCCAGCATTTGCGGGCTGGGCAGAGTCACACCTTCGATGCGGAGCAACCTCACCTTTATCGCACCCGGGACTCCTGGGCCACGTTACTGGTCACCATCGTGTATCAGAAAGAAGGTGAGGAATCATGAGCGACCAGGCAATCAGTGCGGGCAGGCGCGCGTGGGTGAGTGGGGTACGGGATGCGACTCCGCTGCTCGGTGGCTACATTCCGGTGGCGATTTCGTTTGGCCTGATCGCCAATCAGGCCGGTTTCAGCAGCTGGGAAGCCATCATCATCTCCCTGGTTATCTATGCGGGTGCCTCCCAGTTCCTGTTTGTTGGCATGGTGGCGTCGGGAGCCCCCTTGTGGCTTGTGGTTGTGATGACGCTGCTGATCAATGCCCGGCATCTGGTTTATGCCCCGAACCTGGCCCCCTGGCTCAACGGGAACCGGTGGTGGTTCTGGTTGATGCACGGGCTGACGGATCAGGTCTTCGCTCTGGCGCACACCCGCCTGCCGGCGTTGCCACCCTCGGAACGCCTGGGGTGGTTCACTGGCGCCATGTTGCTGGCCTGGTTCAGTTGGGTAGGGGGCACGGCCCTGGGCGCTTTCGCGGGGCAGGAGCTGACCGGGCGCTGGCCATTGCTGAATGACGTTATGCCCTTTGCGCTGCCGGCTCTGTTCGTGGTGCTGCTGGCCCCGAGATTCACCTCCTGGTTATGGGCTGCCGCGCTGGGGTGTGCCATTGTCGTGGCGTTGTTGTTTGCGGCCAATGGCCTGCCCAATGCGGCGATACCGGTTGCGGCGCTTCTGGGCGCGGCGGTGTTCTTTGTGATGCAATCCAATACACGGGCGGAGGTTTAGCGCATGGCCGGCGAACTGTGGGTTGCGGTGATGGTTGCTGCAGCGGGTACCTTATTGATGCGTTTGTTGCCCCTGGTGTGGATGCAGAGGCGTCTGGCCCGGGAAGACCGTCAGGGCGGTGCAGCGGCCATGCCCAGGTGGTTGGGGGTGCTCGGCCCGGTGATGATTGCGGCTATGCTGGGGGCTTCGCTGGTCCCCGCAGCCGGCACCCTGAATGCCTGGGTTGCAACGGCGGTTGGGGGAGGCGTAACCCTGCTGGTCTGGTGGAAAACAAAATCCCTGGGGTGGCCGGTTGTCTCGGGCGTTGTGGTGTTTGGTGTGGTGCGGTTTCTCAATTTCGTTGTGATTTAACTGATCAAGGATAGGAGTGAATATGAGTACTCATACTTCCAGCCAGAAGATAACAACCTCTAAGATTCAGGCCATGAAAGGACGAGGTAGCATTGTTTCCCTTACAGCATACACGAAGCCCATGGCAGAACTCATGGACCCTTTTGTCGATCTGATCATCGTCGGGGATTCCACAGGGATGGTGGCTTACGGATACGATTCTACGCTGCCCGTTACTCTGGATATGATGATTAACCATGGTGCAGCAGTGGTGCGTGGCAGCCAGAAAGCCTGCGTCGTTATCGATATGCCCTATGGCTCGTATCAAGAAAGCAAGGAGCTGGCTTTCCGAAACGCGGCGCGCTTACTAACAGAAACTGGTGCTCAGGGCATCAAGGTTGAAGGTGGGTTAGAGCTTGTTGAAACGGTGGAGTTCCTGGTCAGTCGTGGTATACCGGTAATGCCACATATTGGCTTGCGTCCTCAGCATGCAAACACTATGGGCGGATTTAAGGCCCAGGGCAGAGATGAGGCTGCAGCCAAACGGTTGGTTGAAGAAGCACAGGCTTTTGAGTCTGTTGGCGCTTTCTCAGTCTTAATTGAAGGGGTATTTGAAGCCGCCGCGCGGCGTGTTACGCAATCTTTAGCCATTCCTACCATTGGTATTGGCGCGTCTCCCGAGTGTGATGGCCAAGTGCTGGTAACGGAGGATATTCTGGGCTTGTTTACTGACTACACGCCGAAATTTGCCAAAAAGTACGTCGATCTGAGCGCTCAAATAAAGGATGTGTTTGCTCTGTATGAGAGAGAGGTCAGAGCCGGCGAATTTCCCGCAGAGGAGCATTGCTTTGGGATTAAGAAGCAACCAACTTAGATTGTCGGGAGGGGCAAGGGGTTGTGTGTGAACAAGTGCGAAACAAAGGAAATGAGCCGAACCTGGGCAAGCCTGAATACCTCTATCACGGTAGTCGAAAAAAAACCGTTCGGCTAGAGCCAGCTCAGGGCATTGGACATGGTGACGCTGACAACCAATACGGTATTTATGCTGTCTCAGAGCGGGATTTAGCTGTTCCGTTTGCAATCACATATTACCCCCTGAGCCCTCGTGCGGTTTTCTCGGTCGACACCTCGCAACGCCCACCCCGGATAATGCTGAGGGATACTGAAGTAAGCTGGCATCAGAAGGGGTATATCTATAAGTTGCGATCTGAAACCTTTGAGCAAATAGATGCTCTCCAGTGGGTTTCGCGAGTTCCTGTAGAGCCTGTGTTGATTGAAGAAATTACCCCTGAGCTCTACCGGGATTGGGTCGTTGATTCCTGACAACAGCTAATTCATTTCGGACCTGCAGGTGCCAGTCTTCATTCGTCATCCGATAGAGCCGCACAGTCCTATTGTGAAACTCTTGCATAGTGTAGCAGGCGAACCCAGCCTTCTCAGTTACTCGAACTGAGGCAGCATGGTCTGGCTCTATAATTACCACTACTGACTCACACTGTTTTTGATCGAAGGCATACTGCAGCACGCCTTTAACAGCTTCGGTTGCAAGCCCTTGATTCCAGTATCGTCGCGCTAATCGATAACCGAGGTTGATCTCCTCAACCTCTCCGACTAGCTCGGGCCCAATACCACAGAAGCCAACAAGTTTTCCCGACCTCTTCTCAGTTAATGCCCATGGACCCATGCCATGGGATGCGTAACATTCCTGGCACCAGCCTATAAATTTGCGGGTAGCATCTTCATCACAAACCCCTCGAACGGAATACCTCATGACCTCAGGGTCACTCAGTATCTCAGTGAGCGCGGGAATATCTTGATGGGATAGCTGCGTTACGATTAGTCTTTTCGTTTGAAACACATACACCGTGTGTACCTATGATTGGAATTTTTAAAATTGGCCCTCAGGAACCGTCGAATTCTACCAGTCTTACTGCAACATTGGCGTGGCGTGCTCCTGATGTACTTTCGTGGTGCGAGCCAAACAAATGGACCCACTGTCCTTTTTCCAGCAATAACTCCCCACTTCCCGAGCTTTGTCCGCTGCTTGTCGTATGTGTACCCGTATAGTTGAACGAGAACGTGTCGGATGAGTCTTTGATTGGGCTGAATTCATACCCCATGGTGACGTAATCGGACGCGACGAAGCCGTTATCTTCAGTAAACACAGCCGTTTTCACAACACTCGACTCCTGCAAAAAATCTGACAGCAATACGGACGGATGACCATTCGGCTTGACGGCTTCGCATTCGCAGTGCCGGATTTCCAAGACCAAATGCTTGCTGCCAATGTAGGCCTCAGGAGTGGCATTTTCGGCCAGCGTGAAGGCGGGAAGTACAGAAAGGCCGGTTAGAAAAAACGGCAATAAAAGTTTTGACATCAGTGGCATAGGATCTCCAGTCTGAGATGCTTTAATGTTAAACGAACTGAGTGACTGTGATGACCATTTGATTAGCATTCCGTTGACGACATTATTACACATTGAACTACTACTTGAGGTCGTGCACCTCACCTTCCGTCATATCACGAAACCCTCAGCAGTAGAACGAAGTCAGTGAATGGTCGGCTTTCCTAGGTTTTACAGCGTGGCAATGACCGATAAAAAAGACTAAGGATGGAGGCGACAAGCAAAGCCATTGAGGCAGTGATCAGCGCTCCGGTGAACGATTCATTGTTGGAATAGATTTCGTTAGCAATGAGCGGACCTATAATTTGACCGATACCATAAGCAGCAGTCATTAGGGCGAGCAAATTAAGTCGCACGGTGTGTTCAATATCTCTTGCTGCCGACATGGCGATAGTGACGGCTCCCATGAAGGTGCCTCCAACTATCACCGCACTTGCCAATGAAGAGAAGAGAGTTGGGCTAACAGCTGGAAGTGCAACCCCGAGGCTTTGAAGGACAAGATTTAAGGTAAGGCTATTGCGGGTACCGAATCGGAGATGTAGCGCATGCCATAGATAACAGGAAGGTGCTGCGCCCAGGCCGAATGCCGCCCAGACATGTATTGGGTTAGTGGTCTCCAGAAAATCTTGAATCAGGAGAGGTAAATAGGTCGCGGTAATGATGTATCCGGTTCCTGAGATACCGTAAATAACCACCAATAAAGCTACATAAAAGGCTGAATTAGTTGGGTTTGAAGTCGGCGCCGATACCGGCTGAGCGTTACTATGGCGATGAGCGTGAGTGGAGCCGTCGGCCAGAGCTGAAGAAAACGGTAAAAACAATACAAAACTCACCAATGCCAGTAAGAGCCATATTGGCCCACTACTCAGTTCCAAATAGCTTCCGAACGCAATGAGCTCTGCCGAGACGGCTATCCCCGCACCAACTCCCGCAAAGAGCAGTGGAGCGTGATGCGTTTGGCCTATGTGCTGCAACAGCCAAAGTGATGCTCCTACCATTGTTATTGCACTGAAGACGCCAGCTAAGCCTCGTATGCCAATTACAATCCACGAATTATCAACTAATGCGAGGGATGCCATGCAGGCTATGGTCATGATGACCGACCAAAAGCAGTACCTTCGAGCTTGCTCTGTCTTTATCCACGTCGCCAGTAAAGCCCCAGCAAGATATCCAGCATAATTTGCTGACGCAGCATGCGAACCACTTTGGATGGAAATGATCCCATCCTCAATCATCAAGGGATAAAGCCCAGTGAACGCAAATCGGCCAAACCCCATCCCAATAGCAAGGGATAAGGACGCCGCAATTGCCCTCAAAAATGCATTTCCCTTTATCAGATGGTAATGCTGGGCTTCCATCTTAATGACCTTCGGGAGAGGAACTAACTGAAAGGGTCTTCAACAATTCCTTGAGCGCAGGGGTTTCATACCCCTCACGCCAAACCAACCATGTATAAATAGCCGTTAACGGGATCTGCTGGATATGGGGTGGTTCATTCAAGAGTCCAAGGACGCTCCGGGGAATAACACTAGCGCTGGTTCCGGCTGAGACACAGGCGATCATCGCATGATAGGAGCCGACCTCCTGAACATTGGAAAAGGCTGACTCGTTATCTACAGCTTCGCGAAACCAATTTTCGGCAATCGCTCGGTAAGTACAGCCCTGCCTGAAGGCTACCAGTGAGCTAACGGACACATCTGAAGCCGAGACCACCGGTGGGTGTCCTTCGGGAAGTATCAACATTAATTCCTCCTTGAAGACAGGCTGCCCTACCAGGCCCATTGATGAGAGCACTGAGCTTGTATCTTCTCCCGTGCCAAACAACGGTGCCACGAAAGCGCAATCAACCATCCTAGCCTGCAAAGACTCCAGCATTGGGCGGGAAGGGCCTGTGGTGAGTTCGATTTTTACGTCTGGCCAATGACGGTGGTATTCAGCAAGCACCGGTGGTAAGCGGCTAGCGGCCGTGCTTTCCATAGAGCCGATACGGAGAGATCCTGCAGGGGTATTCGGATGAAGTACCTGGCGGGCTTCTTCGGCAATTGCGAGGATTTTTTTGGCGTACGCCAGAAACTGGTCGCCTTCCGGTGAGAGGTGCAGGCGCTTGCTGTGTCGTAAGAAAAGCGAAACATCCAGTTCTTTTTCCAGTTGCTGAATGCGTGTGGTGACATTAGACGGAGCACGTCCTAGCCGCTGGGCAGACAGGGTAATGCTGAGCTCTTCGGCGACTGCGCAGAACAGTTCGAGCGTCCTTAGGTCGATATGCATTCTTGTTTCCAAAATAGTATAGGCGGTATATTCTGTTTTTGAGAATATTATATTGTCTGTGACCAAGCAAGAGGCCCCCATGACATTTTCAACTCCCCTGACTCGTCTCATTAATATTTCATACCCAATCATTCAGGCACCGATGGTTGGCGTTTCAACGCCAGAGCTCGCGGCAGCGGTATCCAATGCAGGCGGGTTAGGGTCAATCGGGGTCGGTGCCAGTTCGGCAGAAAAGGCGCGAGAAATGATCTCAGCGACTCGTGCTTTGACGAAAAATCCATTTAACGTCAACGTTTTTTGTCATCGACCTGCGACACATGATCAGGAGCGGGAATCAAACTGGATCAATTACCTGCGGCCGTTTTTCGAAGAGTTCGATACTCGCCCCCCGATGCAGCTGACCACTCCCTACCAGAGTTTTAATGAGGATCGCACCGCCTTAGACATGCTGCTTGAGGAGAGGCCAGCGGTTGTCAGTTTCCATTTCGGTGTGCCAGCCATCGAGTGGGTTCAGGCCCTTCGTGATGCAGGCATTGTCACGCTCGGTTGTGCAACGACACCTGAAGAGGCGCTTATCGTTGAGGACTCAGGTATCGATTTCATTGTTGCTCAAGGAGCTGAAGCGGGAGGGCATCGCGGAATATTTGAGCCAGAGAAAGGTGATCAACTACTCGGCACATTAGCTCTCACCCGTTTGATCAGTGCTGCTGCGGATATACCAGTTATTGCAGCTGGAGGGTTGATGGATGGCCAGGCAATTAGTGCTGCATTGGACGCCGGTGCGGTCGGGGCTCAGCTGGGTACGGCCTTTATTCTCTGTCCAGAATCGGCAGCCAATGCTAGTTATCGGGCGCTGTTAAAAAGTGATCGTGGTCGGAAAACTCAGATCACCAGCGTGATTTCGGGTCGTCCTGCCCGGGGTATTGTTAACCGTTTTTGTACTGACATTGACCATTTCGCGGCCCCGCCGTTGCCGGAGTACCCTATTGCTTACGAGGCAGGAAAAGCGCTTGCTGCTGCAGCTATGTCAAAGGACAATATCGAGTTCTTTGCTTGTTGGGCCGGGCAAGGTGCTCCACTGGCTCGTGAGCTACCAGCAGATGAACTAATCGAGATCCTGATGAAGGAATATCGACAGAAAATTCTCTAATATTTTATCTATTGTCGGCTTGGCTGGAACATGGAGGAATTATGTCAACAGAACTGAAGGCTTCGTCAATGAAAGTCCAAGCTTTTTTGTCTCAGCATGGACAAGATTTTGTTGTTCAGCAGTTACCTGGTTCAACTCGAACAGCGAAAGATGCAGCTAAGGCAATTGGCTGCACGGTTTCTCAAATCGCTAAATCGTTAATCTTTGAACATGGTGAAACGGGTGCACCGGTCTTGGTTGTTGCATCAGGTACTAACACGGTTTGCACCGATAAGGTAAAAGAAGCAACAGGGATCACATTGGAAAAAGCAGGTGCATCGTTTGTGCGAGATAAAGTGGGCTACGCCATCGGCGGTGTTCCTCCAGTGGCACATAATGAAAAGATTCAAACCCTCTTGGATAAAGATCTACGCCAATATCTAGAAATTTGGGCGGCCGCCGGTACGCCGAATTCTGTCTTTAAGCTCAATCCACGATCTCTGGGTGAGCTCACGCAGGGTCAGTGGATAGACGTGTCAAGATAAACATAACCAGTGCACAAAATTTGTTCTGGATCTATGGATGCAGGCCAGCCCCTGGTGAACTCAGGGGATGAACCCGTTTCCGGAAATCGAGAAGACCACACTCTCTTCAGCCTTCACCGTGGATGAAGCGTGTGTTGAGCGTCAGTGTCGTCAGATTTCTCCCCGAGAAATAACATTCGACTCTTGGGCGCATCAAACCCAAGTGGTCCAAGTGGTACATTGAAGTATCGGATTGACAAGGCGCAGCTGTTCACGGCTGATGAGCCGCCGGATGCCCCTTACTTACGCGGCTCCGTCGTCGCCACTGTGTGTCGTTCAACAGACTAAGGAGAGCTTGTTTTGAATTTAGCTAATGTGGTTCCGTGGGGGCGATCGCTAAAGGAATATCAGGCGATGTTTGAGCTATCGAATGATGACCTGAACAAGAAAATTCTAGGTTGCGGCGATGGCCCAGCCAGCTTCAATGCTGAGGCGACAGAGGTAGGATGCCAAGTCATCTCATGTGATCCGGTATATCAATTCAAGGTTGATGAAGTGCGTCGCCGAATTGGCGAGGTGTACCCAGAAATCATGGCCAAGATGCAACAGGCCGCAGTCAGTTATGTTTGGGACTCATTCAATAGCGTTGAGCATCTTGGCGAGGTTCGGATGGAAGCTATGTCGCGGTTCCTGTCCGATTTTGATGCTGGTTACCAACAAGGACGGTATGTGTCGGCGTCATTGCCTATGCTGCCATTCTCTGACTCCAAGTTTGATCTGGCACTCTGTTCTCACTTTCTTTTCCTTTACAGTGATCATTTAGATCGGGCGGCCCATCTGGCATCAATGCGGGAGTTATGCAGAGTTGCCTCTGAGGTTCGCGTCTTTCCAGTTGTCTCGCTGGACGGAAAAATCTCAAAGCACCTTGATTCGGTCATGGCGGGACTATCCGCTGACGGAATCGCTGTCTCGTTGCAGCCTGTTAGCTATCGTTTTCAAAAGGGCGCTACTGAGATGTTGGTGGCAAAATCGGCATAACCATTGGCTGTTGTCGGACGACCCTACGGGCCACTTCGGCACGTTCCAAATCTAAGTTTTAAATTTACAGAGTGAGATCTCTCATGGGGTTGAAGGGAAGCTGTTTGTGTGGCGAGATAAGTTACGAAATCGACTCAGTGGATATGCCAATCGTGCATTGCCATTGTCAGACTTGTCGTAAAGCCCATGCTGCACCGTTCGCCTCCACTGCGGGAGTAAAGCGCGAGAATTTCCGTTGGTTCAGAGGTAAGCGTTCTATTTCTACGTTCGAATCATCCCCTGGAAAATTGCGTCATTTTTGCAAACGCTGTGGTTCCCATTTGGTGGCTGAAAGGCCTGCGCAACCCCACGTCATTGTTCGGGTAGCTACTCTGGACTATGATCCCGGTTTAAAACCAGAGGCTCATATTTGGGTGTCCCACGACGTGCCATGGCTTGAGTACGATAGGGCCTGTAAGCATAGAGAGTGGCAAGAGGACATTTAACAAATCAATCGAGTTTCCGGCATGAAGGCCTGCCACCGGATGCCCCTGCCGGGGCGGCGCTTATTTGTGGCATCAACTGGGAGGGAGCCCATGAATCAGAGTCTTGCGGATGAGCTGGTCATGATGCTGTTAGAAGACCAGCGATTGTTACAGCGACTCTTCGATTCCGGCGAGTTACCGTCGGATTCCTACCATCCCCGACTGAAAGCACTGCACCAGCACAACGCCTCCCGCCTGAAGGAAATCATCAGGGCTCACTGCTGGCCTGGTATTTCCTTGGTCGGAGAGGAAGCCTCCAAAGCCGCCTGGCTGGTGGCTCAGCATTCGGTGTCCGAGGCCGGGTTCATGGCGGAATGCGTTCACTTGCTGGAGGAAGCCGTTGCGAAAGACGACGCCGAGGGTTGGCAGTTGGCGTTTCTTCAGGATCGGGTGCGGACGTTAGCCGGCGAGCCACAATATTACGGCACCCAGTTTGATGTTGATGAAAACGGGTGGCCAACACCGTTTCCCATCAAGGTTCCCGCCTCGGTTAATGAGCGCCGTGCGCAACTTGGACTTGATTCCCTGGAGGAGCGTTTAGGGCAAATGACTGAGCAGGAACGGAAGCGACGTGCCAACAGCCAGCACGCCAGTTAACCAAGCGCGGCACTTGGTCGCCTTCGTCTCCATTTTGCTGCGTCGCGCTCGCCGGAACACTTTTTGCGCCTGTTCGAGGTTAGAAGCTGAATGAGCGAAAGAAGATTGAGCTACATATACAGTTTCAAGTGTGGAGATGAGCTTGAGCACTTCGACAAACTACCTGACTATGAGCAAGCCAATATCGTACGATACATTGTACAAGTAATCAGCGATTCTTTTGTTAAACCTGCAGATGAAGACTATGTGACTGCTCGGTTACTGGCAAAAAAAGGAATGCATCGCGCTTTTTTTTGGGCTGCGTGTCAAGCGCTTGAAAAATACCTCAAAGCTTTTCTTTTAATGAGGGGGGCTTCGGTTAATCGCTTCAGAGGTCATCCGATTGCCGATTTATACTCTGAAGCGTGCTCAGTAGATGCTGAGCTCTTAACCGTTGACACGAGTTTCCATCCAGCAATTAAGATTCACCAAAACGTCTCTGAGTCCATTGAAGGGTTATCTGTAGCTCAATTCATCAATGGCATTGAAATGCAGGGAAGTCCCGACAACCGCTATAATTCGTTTGGAGTCAACTTCAACACAGGCTATTTATTTGCGCTTGATAGCTTTGTTTTTGGCTTGCGGCAGCGAATCGGCGTGCCCCCGATAGAAGAAACTCTCAGAAAGTTTGATCAGGATCTTGTCGAGGGATTCAACTTGTACAACCCATGGTTCGCTCCTGTGCACGTGGATCTTGCGGAAGTCCCCAATAAAGATTTCAATCTGCGCATATCTGGCTCTGTCACAACCCTGGACATTCTCACCGGTCCACATGCGCCAAATGGATCCCGATTTGTGTTGCGATGGCTCGACAAAAAAATGAAATTGCCCAGGAAAATCAAGCAGCATTTGAGCAAGGGCTAATGGGCTCACAGTGATACGCGGCTAACGAGTCAAATCATACTAACGCAGATATGAGCCAGCTCCATCAGTGGCGGGGGAATGAATGGAAATTAAGTGTATTGCGGGGTTTGCGTCAATTACTAAAGATTCTGCGGCAAGTGCGTCCTTGTATGAGGGTGCGCTAGGCTTGCCGCTAGAAAAGATGGACGATTATCGTTTCATGGATACGTTCCCCGGAGCGAATCATTTCGGGGTATGGCCCCTCTCTATGGCGGCCCAGTCTTGTTTTGGGCAGGAGGAATGGCCTGACCATGTTCCTGAGCCGACAGCTACAATTGAATTTGAGTTGGCGGACGCGGCTGCAGTGGAAGCGGCAGTGAAAGAAATGAAGGAAAGGGGTCAGGAATTCGTTCATGAAACCCGGACTGAACCCTGGGGGCAAACAGTCGCAAGGTTTATGAGCCCTGAGGGTGTGTTGGTTGGCCTGAGTTATGCGCCATGGCTTCATGAATAAGAGCTTAACCACATAGCGTTACGCCGACTGGCTTTTCAGCTGATTCTCCAAGGTTAGCCGGTTCCGCTTTGCGACAGTTTGTACCCTTTTAGGGCCTCATTGGGGGAAGCTCAGATCGTTTACTGGGAGCTTGTCAATGATAAGTTACCAACTTTATTACCATGATTTTCGAGGGTTTTGCTCTGGGTCCTTCGAAAGTTACCAACTTTATTTATCTTTATGGTTGATGAATTACTGTAAAATTGAGCTTGGGAAGGCATTTTGTTACCAACTTTATTCCGGTCCTACAAGCCTCCGTTATGCTCACCAGCATCCGGGGGCTTTTTTGTTTTCAGATGACCTGAAGCAAGTTTTTGGCCCCGCCGTACGTTTAAGTACGGAGCGTTGATCAACCCCCGGCTGGGTAACCTATGCATATATATCAAGGAAGGTAACAGTTGCCTGTTGCATACTTCCCCGGCCACTACTTCAAGAAGAATTTCAGCAATGCCCGATAGCGTCTTTTCCGGTTTCACCCAGAATTTCCTAGGTAAGGCTCCAGTCTGGTACAAACAGGTCATTATCCTGTTCCTGGTTGCCAACCCGATTGTGATGGCGGTATTCGGGCCCACGGTGGCGGGCTGGTTACTGATCGGCGAATTCATCTTCACCCTGGCCATGGCCCTGAAGTGTTATCCCCTGCTGCCGGGTGGTTTGCTGGCCGTGGAGGCGTTGCTGATCGGGCTCACCAACACCGATGCGGTGTATCACGAAGTACTGATCAACTTCCCCGTTATCCTGCTGCTGATGTTCATGGTGGCAGGTATCTACTTCATGCAGGAACTGCTGCTGGTGACCTTCACCCAGATACTGGTGGGGGTACGCTCCAAGTCTGCGCTCTCGCTGCTGTTCTGTGGTGCCGCAGCCGTGTTGTCAGCGTTTCTGGATGCCCTTACGGTAACCGCGGTCATCATCAGTGTGGCGGTGGGTTTTTACTCGGTGTATCACAAGGTGGCGTCTGGTAAGGGCTATCAGCAGAAAGACCACAATGCCAACAGCGATGCCGAAGTGGTGGAACTGCACCGGGAAGACCTGGAAAACTTCCGGGCGTTCTTGCGCAGCCTGTTGATGCACGGTGCCATTGGTACCGCCCTGGGTGGTGTGGCCACCATGGTTGGCGAACCCCAGAACCTGCTGATCGCCAAGGTGGTTGGCTGGGATTTCGTGGGCTTCTTCCTGCACATGGCACCGGTGAGTATTCCGGTACTGATTGCCGGCCTGTTTACCTGTTGGGCGCTGGAGAAGCTGCGCTGGTTCGGCTACGGCGGTCGCCTGCCCAAGCCGGTACGCCAGGTGTTGCAGGAATACGCCGATAACGAAAGAGCCAGCCGCACCAAGTCCGACAAGGCTGCCCTGTGGGTACAGGCTGTTGCTGCCGTGATCCTGGTGCTGGGCCTGGCGTTCCACGTAGCGGAAGTGGGGCTGATCGGCCTGCTGGTGATCATCCTGGTTACTTCCTTCACCGGTGTGATCGACGAGCACCAGATTGGCAAAGCCTTCCAGGAATCCCTGCCGTTCACCTCACTGCTGGTGGTGTTCTTTGCCATCGTGGCGGTGATCCACGAGCAGCACCTGTTCAAGCCTATCATCGAATACGTACTGAGCCTGCCGGAAGGCCAGCAACCGGGCATGTTCTTCATTGCCAATGGCCTGCTGTCCATGATCAGCGACAACGTGTTCGTGGCCACCGTATACATCAGCGAAGTAAAACAGGCCCTGGATGCCGGCGCCATCAGCTTTGACCATTTCCAGACCCTGGCCGTGGCCATCAACACCGGCACCAACCTGCCCAGCGTGGCCACCCCCAACGGCCAGGCCGCGTTCCTGTTCCTGCTCACCTCCGCCATCGCCCCGCTGGTACGGTTGTCCTACGGCAAGATGGTGATTATGGCCCTGCCGTACACCGTGGTGATGGGTGGCGTAGGCCTGTACATGGTGACCCACGCCTTCTGATTCTCGACCCCGATAACAGCCTCATCTGACGCCCGTGCCGCTTTCACAAAGCTCCACGGGCGTTCTTGTTTCTGCTGCTTAGTCTGTATATAGTGACGAAGTCCTTGGTTTACTACCATATATTGTGATCAAAGCGTGATCACTCAGGTAGTCGGGAATCCGGTGAGAGTCCGGAACTGACGCGCAGCGGTATTGGGGAACAAGCGTGGCATAAAGACACTGGCAAGCGCCGGGAAGTCGCCACGCAAGGCCGAACCACACGGTTCACGCCCCTGAGTCCGAAGACCTGCCAGGGATAGACACTGCACCTTCGCGTTTATCAAGGTGAGCAGGCGGGTTTCGTTTTCTGGCCACGGAATCCACGGAAGAACACGGAAAGAAAAGACTTACTGATTTTTTGCCACGAAATCCACGAAAAAACACGAACAAAGATTTACTACGAAAAGAAAAAAGCTTTTTATCTTTTCCTTTCGTGTTTTTTCGTGGATTTCGTGGCAAAACAGTCCCTTTCTTTTCATTTTTCCGTGTCCTTCCGTGGATTCCGTGGCAAAAACCTCCCCCTTCTCCTGAACGCAAAGGCTGCGCCACCACGCGTACACAAGGAGAAGTTCCATGTCTGCCATCCTGTCCCCCGAGCCCCCGGCGGTTGCCGCTACAGAATCCCTTCAGGTCATCAAACGCAACGGCACCCTCGTTGGCTTTAACCCTTCCAAGATCACCGTCGCCGTTACCAAGGCCTTCCTTGCGGTAGAAGGCGATCAGGCCGCCGGCTCCGCCCGCATCAACGACGCCGTGCACCGGGTCACCGAACAAGTGGTTCAGGCCATCAGCCGGCGCCTGAAAGCTGGCGGGAAGGTGCATATCGAAGACATCCAGGACCAGGTAGAACTGGCCCTGATGCGAGCGGAAGAACAGAAAGTCGCCCGGGCCTACGTGCTGTACCGGGAAGAGCACGCCCGCAAGCGCGCCATTGAAGAACCCATGGAAGCGCACCCGCACCTGACCGTGAAAAAAGCCGACGGCAGCGTGGCGCCGCTGGATTTGGGTTTGATGAAACTGCAGGTGGAGCAGGCCGCTACGGGGCTGGACGGCATTGAGGGCGAGTCCCTGGTGGAGGAAGCCCTGCGCAACCTGTACGACGGCATTGCCGAAACCGAAGTGTTGTCTGCCCTGATCATGACTGCCCGGGGCCGGATTGAACGGGAGCCGGACTACAGTGCCGTCACTGCCCGCCTGTTGCTGGAACAGCTGAGGCTGGAAGCGGCCGAGGCGCTGGACTTGCCCCGCAACCAGCCACTGGCAGAAAGTTATCCACAGGCCCTGAGCGCCTTCATCCATGCCGGTATCCGTTACGAACTGCTGGACGAAGCCCTGGCCGCGTTTGATCTGGAACGCCTGGGCGCAGCCCTGAAACCCGAGCGCGACCACCAGTTCGGATTCCTCGGCCTGCAAACCCTGTACGACCGTTACTTCCTGCACTGGAACGGCGCCCGACTGGAACTGCCCCAGGTATTCTTCATGCGCGTGGCCATGGGCCTGGCCCTGCGGGAAGACGACCCCAACGCCCGCGCCATCGAGTTCTACAACCTGCTGTCCAGCTTCGACTACATGGCCAGTACGCCGACATTGTTCAACAGCGGCACCCGCCATTCCCAGCTGTCCTCCTGCTACCTGACCACCGTGCAGGACGACCTGGACGGCATTTACGGGGCCATCAAAGACAACGCGCTGCTCTCCAAATGGGCCGGCGGCCTGGGCAACGACTGGACCCCGGTGCGGGCGCTCGGCTCCCACATCAAAGGCACCAACGGCCAGAGCCAGGGCGTGGTGCCGTTCCTGAAAGTCGTCAACGACACCGCCGTGGCGGTGAATCAGGGCGGTAAGCGCAAAGGCGCGGTCTGTGCCTACCTGGAAAGCTGGCACCTGGACATCGAAGAGTTCCTGGAACTGCGCAAGAACACCGGCGACGAACGCCGCCGCACCCACGACATGAACACCGCCAACTGGGTGCCGGATTTGCTGATCGAACGCATGCGTGAAGACCGGGACTGGACCCTGTTCTCCCCCAGCGATACGCCGGATCTGCACGACCTGTACGGCAATGCCTTCCGCGAACGCTACGAACACTACGAAGCGCTGGCGGAGCAGGGCGAGATCACCCTGTTCAAGAAAATTCCGGCCAAGCAGCTGTGGCGCAAAATGCTCACTGTGCTGTTCGAAACCGGCCACCCCTGGATCACCTTCAAAGACCCCTGCAACCTGCGCTCGCCGCAGCAGCATCAGGGCGTGGTGCACAGCTCCAACCTGTGTACCGAAATCACCCTGAACACCAGCGCCGACGAAATCGCCGTGTGCAACCTGGGCTCTGTAAACCTGGCGGCCCACATCAAGGACGGCGAGCTGGATGTACAACGCCTGGAACGCACCGTAAACACCGCCGTACGCATGCTCGACAACGTTATCGACATCAACTTCTACGCGGTGCCCCAGGCCAGGAATTCCAACCTCAAACACCGCCCGGTGGGCCTGGGCCTGATGGGTTTCCAGGATGCCCTGTACCAACTCGGCCTGCCTTACACCAGCCCGGAAGCGGTGGAGTTTGCCGATGTGGCCATGGAGCAGCTCAGCTACTTCGCCATTCGCGCCTCCGCCACCCTGGCCGGCGAACGCGGTGCCTACGAAACCTACGAAGGCTCCCTGTGGCAGCAGGGCATCCTGCCCATCGACTCCATCGCTCTTTTAAAAGAGGCGAGGAAAGACGGTGACCTGTCCCTGAACACCGACAGCCGCCTTGACTGGACCCCGGTGCGGGAGCTAATCGCCAAATACGGCATGCGCAACAGCAACGTCATGGCCATCGCGCCCACGGCCACCATCTCCAACATTGTCGGCGTGTCCCAGTCCATTGAACCGGCGTACCAGAACCTGTTTGTGAAATCGAACCTGTCCGGCGAGTTCACCGTGGTGAACCCTTCACTGGTGCGGGATCTCAAGGCGGAAGGCCTGTGGGACAACGTGATGGTGAACGACCTGAAATACTTCGACGGCAGCGTGCAGCAGATCGACCGCATACCGGCGGAACTCAAAGCCCGCTACGCCACCGCCTTCGAAATCGACGCCCGCTGGCTGGTAGAAGCCGCCGCCCGCCGCCAGAAATGGCTGGACCAGGCCCAGAGCCTGAACCTGTACATGGCCGAACCCAGCGGCAAAAAGCTCGATGCCCTGTACCAGCTGGCCTGGGAACGCGGCCTGAAAACCACCTACTACCTGCGCTCCCTGGGCGCCACCGGCGCCGAAAAAACCGCCCCGGTGTCTGCGCCACAGCCGCAGGTTTGCAGCATCGATGACCCGGACTGCGAGGCCTGTCAGTAACAGACTTTTTAGCCACGGAATCCATATATGGTTTCCGTGGCCAACACAATCTTTAAGAGGATACCCCCATGCTGAACTGGGACGACGAATCAAAACCCGCACAGCAAGCCGCAAACCCCGAAGGCCCGGCGCCGGTGAACGTAGACGACAAACGCGTCATCAACGGCGAAACCGACATCAACCAGTTGGCACCCTTCAAGTACCCCTGGGCCTGGGAATACTTCATGAATGCCAACAAAAACCACTGGACCCCGCTGGACGTCAACATGGCCCAGGACGTTCACGACTACCACCACCGCCTGACCCCGGCAGAAAAGCACGTGTACGAAAACGTACTGGCCTACCTCACCACCTCCGACATCCTCGCCATGCGCAACATCGGCCTGGCGGTGATGGAGAAGATGAGCGCGCCGGAACTGCAGATCTACCAGGCCCGACAGGTTTACGAAGAAGCCCTGCACACCTGGACCTACCAGCACTGCATCGAAACCCTCAACCTGGACCAGAGCGAGATCTACAACCGCTACCGCGTGGTGCCCCAGATCAACGGCAAAATCCAGCTGGCCAACCGCCGGCTGGACGCTGCCATGCGCTCCGACATGAACCTGCGCAACCCGGACGACCTGCAGGAATTCATCATGTCTTACCTGTTCTTCGCAGCGGTGTTTGAAGGCTGCTGGTTCTATAACGGCTTCAGCCCCATCTTCGCCCTTCAGCGCCGGGGCCTGATGCGCGGTACCGGTGAACAGCTGCAGTACATCCTGCGGGACGAAGCCATGCACTTCTCCTTCGGCCTGAAAGTGGTGAACCAGATCCTGGAGGAGGAAAACATCAGTTTCGACCCCAAAGCCGTGCGCGATATGTGGGACGAATCCGAAGCGGCTGAGATGGCTTACGCCAACTACATTCTGCGCGACCCGATTATGGGTTACTCGGCGGAATACCACACCGAGCAGTTCCGGTTTGTGGCCAACCGGAGGGCGCGCACGGTAGGGCTGGAGGAACCGTTCCCGGGGGCGAAAAACGTCTCGCCCTGGCTGGACGAGCAAGCCACCATGCGCAAGGAGAAGAACTTCTTTGAGACCCGGGTGATTGAATACCAGACCGGCGCTCAGCTGGAGTGGTAAGCAGGTAGGGGGGCAGAGCTGTCCGATATGTCGGGCAGCTCCGGTAGGGTTATTTCCGCGCCATGGCTTCCAGCATCCGGTTCACTGCGTCCAGGTGCTCTGGCTCGTTGTGGCTCATGCCCTGGAAACAGGCGCAGATATCCAGGAAATCCTTCAGCTCGGTGCGCTGGGCCATCATCATCAGCCGCTTGGTCAGCCGCGTTGCCTTGGGCGGCTGGCTGGCCATCTTCAGGGTTGCCGGCATCAGCTCATCGGCTGGTACCACATCCATCACAATGCCCAGTTCTTTCGCTTCTGCGGCGTCCACGATGCGGCCGGTCAGCGTCAGCTCGAAGGCACGCTGGTAACCAATCAGCCGTTGCATAAACCAGGCGCCACCGTCGCCGGGAATGATGCCCAGGTTCAGGAACGTCTCGCCGAATTTAGCCGAGTCCGCAGCAATTCGGATATCCGCCATATTGGCCAGGTCAAACCCGGCGCCAATGGCTGGCCCGTTCACCGCGGCAATCACCGGCACCTCCACCGCCTGCATGGCCAGGGGTATACGCTGGATACCCTTGCGATAGCGCTCTGCACACTCAGCGGGATTGCCAGCGAAATCGCCGCTGCGGTTAGCCATATCGCGGATATTGCCACCAGCACTGAACGCCGACCCCGCCCCGGTGATCACCAGCACGGATACGTCCTGGCAGTGGTTGACCCACTCTGCTGTGGTGACGATGTCATCAATCAGGTGGGAGCCGGTGAGGGCATTGCGCAGGTCGTGCCGGTTCAGGGTCAGCACGGCCACCCCGTTTTCCAGAGTGAGCAGGGCATCCGTAAGTTGGGGCAAGCTGGCCATAGTGGAGTCCTTGTTCTGTAAATTTACAGCGATTGTCTCCCTATGATTGGCCCATGCCAAGAACCTTCGCCCGCCTGAGCCAAAAGCCGGTACTGCATGAACCAACAAACAGTGGACTTATACGAACCCGTTCGCAAAACTCCGGGGAAATGCACGGGAAAAGTTAGTAACCTTTTGATATGTTTAGGAGGTGGGGTTTTCAGGGGCGGAGTTATACGCCCCTGAGTAGGAGCAGGGGTGGCTCGAATCAGGGCGTATAACTCCGGCGGTAGCCGTGGTTCGTTTTCTTAGGTTGTTGTTTTTGTCTAGAAAAATTAAAAATTTCGGGCGCGTTTTGGTTGGAATTATACGAATGCGGGATATACGAACTCGTTCGTAGAATTCACTGTTAAGCCCTTTCCATCCGTGAAATTTTATTACTGAGGTTCATAATGATTCCAAAATTTGACTCCTACTCAGAGAACTCCGGTGCGCAGCTTCTGTGTCCGGCTTGTGGTGACAGTTACCTTCACCACGATGGTGTTGAGGTTTTTGAGTGTGGCGAGGACGCGACAACTGGTGTTCATGTATCGGTTTCTGGCGGTAAGGCAGAGGTTGATAACGTTTTGGACGGAAACCCGAGCGCTCGTCGTCACGGTTTGACCGTGCACTTCTGGTGCGAAGGCTGTGATGCTAAACCAGTTCTTTCGATTTCCCAGCATAAAGGCAATACGCTGGTCGATTTTAAGTAAGGCAAGAGTCCTGGGGCTTAACAAGGCGGTCAACCGGACGCCAAAAGCGTACCGCTTTTGGTTCCCTCCGCTGGCGCTCCGGCGCCGGTTACCTCAGCGTTAGGCTTAAATAATCAACATGGCTTATAATATGACTGAAAATTTAAATTGGGTGTCTTTGGGGGCACTATCAGAGGCTACTTCCGAATTCTCTGATTACAGCAGGGATATTGGCGTCTATCGCGCAATCCTTAATGGAAAAGTTGTGTACATTGGAAAAGCAACCGAGCTAAGTAATGGCGGTTTTCGAAAACGTTTGCGTGATTACACGCGAACAAGTAGCAGTGCAAGAAGTTACCCCGCTGGACAGTTAATGCACAAGCATAAAGGCGAAATTCAAATAGAAATCGTGTTATTTGAAAGAAGTTTAAATAGTGTTTCAGGAATTGAAGCTCTTGAAAAGAAATTGATTAAAGAACTAAATCCAGCTTGGAATAATAAAAAATAAGGAATAACTGTTATGAAAAAAATGATCATTATCGCATTGATGATCTTGCCGTTTACTGCTTTCGCTGGTGGCGGCCCAACCAGCCTTGGCGATATCACTATCGGCATGAGCAAGTCAGATTATATTTCTGTCATTGGAATCAATCCGGTCAATTGTAACACCTATAAAGATAGAGATGGGAAGCTAAAGCGATCTGAAATGAAGTATTTGCGCCCAGATGATAAAACATTATGCTATGGGTTTAGCTTTGGGGAAAAAGGCAGCATAGAAAGCATCAATGTTTCTGGATTGAGTTACGAAGTAATCGAGGCTAAATCACGCTCATCGATTGGCGGCGCTAGTGAATACCTAAAGCAATTCGGTTATAATAGCAAAGCTATTTTCTTTAAAGGCCGCCTTATAAGTATTGAGGTCACATTTCCTAATGTTGGTTTAAAAACATTAGAAGCTAAATATGGCGAGCCAAAAATAGTGGACAATAGAGATATAGAAGTTTGTAAAAATCGAATGGGGAATGAGTTCAATAACAAAGTGGGTAATTTAGACGCAGTATGGGTCAATGGTAAGGTTCAAGCTATCCTGCGCGCTAACACCTCGTCACATCGTAAAACATGCACGGATGGCATCACGATGCAATACTATATATTGCAAGAACCAGATAAGGTAAAGCTCATAGAAAATGCTATCAATAAACATCTAAATACACTTTCAAAAGAAGAAATAAAGGATTCTCCATTTTAATTGCTGTTAGGCCAGTGAACGAACAGAGGTTCAAGCATGGATATCGATGACTTTATGAAAAGCACAAATGGGCCGGCCTATGAGAAAAACGAATCAAGAAATGGCCCGCCGCTCATCTACGTAGGTGAGAAGCTTCGGTATGCGCTGGAACACTGTCATGATTTGCTGCAAGGAATCGAGTGCTGCGTTCCCGATAGTCTCGCTCTTCCAGACGAATATCAGGAAGGCGCGCCCATTTCTGCAAAGCAGGACTTGTTAAAGCGCCCGGCGTGGGCTTCTTTTCATTATCAAGTCACTGCGTTTGTGGCGCTGTTCAACATGCTTGGAGTCGTGAAATCCAGTAAGGATATTGAACACTTGGGGCAAATGCCGGAAGCAGACTTCAAGAAGTGGCTCGATTTCATTGAGTGTGAGGGCTCTGTTCTCGGGTGACGGCCTAACAAGGCCAGGCACGGCGACGTCTACTACATTGCGGCTTCGCCTCCATTCCGTAGCCGCGCATGCTGGCTGGCGTTATTGGCCCGGCATTTGTGAGTTTTTGGCGGGTGCGGTGCAAAGGCCTTGGCACCGGGTTTGGTTGCAACGCTCGTTCACTCTGGTGATCGCCAAGGCCGGAAAATTCGCTGTCTGGTTTGG
>Ga0208180_1000721_pt1 | contig 25418 bp, 19 predicted proteins | sample MalvireepMed_s16_FD_184241 | JGI IMG/M metagenome (GOLD analysis project Ga0208180, IMG submission 184241) | Marine viral communities from the Global Malaspina Expedition - Malaspina viral metaG DeepMed_s16 (SPAdes) (version 2) | ecosystem: Environmental > Aquatic > Marine > Oceanic | place...
TCCTCCACCCCTGGCCCAGCGAGCGGTTTCGCCGTCGTCACCCGAGGCAGGAGCCGTATGCGGTAATACCGCACGTACGGATCTGTGCGGGGGGTGCCTCGTGAGAGGCATTCCTACCGCAACTAGGCTACAGAAGCCTCGGCTGCCTTCTTGGTGTACTCCTCCATCTTATCGAAGTTGAGGTACTTGTAGATCTCCGCAGACATGCTGTCGAGGTCCTTGGCGTACTCCATGTACTCCGCAGGAGTCGGGAGTTTGCCCAGTACCGCGCCCACAGCTGCCAGTTCCGCAGAGGTCAGGTACACGTTGGCACCATCGCCCAGACGGTTCGGGAAGTTACGGGTAGAGGTAGACAGAACCGTAGACTTGGCAGCTACACGTGCCTGGTTACCCATGCACAGGGAGCAGCCCGGCATCTCGGTGCGAACACCGGCGGTGCCGTAGGTGTTGAAGTAGCCTTCTTCCATCAGCTGAGCCTGGTCCATCTTGGTGGGCGGAGACATCCACAGACGGGTCTTCAGGGGCTCCTTGTTCTGTGCCAGCAGCTTACCCGCGGCACGGAAATGACCAATGTTGGTCATGCAGGAACCAATGAAGACTTCGTCAACCTTGTCGCCGGCCACTTCGGACAGGGTGCGGGCATCGTCCGGATCGTTCGGGCAGCACACGATGGGCTCTTTGATCTCGGCCAGGTCGATTTCCACTACGTGAGCATACTCGGCATCTTTGTCGGCACGCATCAGCTTCGGATTGGCCAGCCACTCTTCCATCTGCTGGGCGCGACGCTCCAGGGTACGTGCATCGCCGTAGCCTTCAGCAATCATCCAGCGCAGCATCACGATGTTGGAGCGCAGGTACTCGGCAACAGACTCTTCAGACAGGTTGATGGTACAACCGGCAGCAGAGCGCTCCGCAGAAGCGTCAGACAATTCGAACGCCTGCTCAACGGTCAGGTGCTCCAGACCTTCGATTTCCAGGATGCGGCCAGAGAACTCGTTGATCTTGCCTTTCTTCTCAACGGTCAGCATGCCGTTCTTGATGCCGTACAGCGGAATGGCGTGTACCAGGTCACGCAGGGTGATGCCCGGCTGCATTTCGCCTTTGAAGCGAACCAGAACGGATTCCGGCATATCCAGCGGCATAACGCCGGTGGCTGCAGCAAACGCGACCAGGCCAGAACCGGCCGGGAAGGAGATGCCCATTGGGAAACGGGTGTGGGAGTCACCACCGGTACCCACGGTGTCCGGCAGCAGCATGCGGTTCAGCCAGGAGTGGATGATACCGTCGCCCGGACGCAGGGAAACACCGCCACGGGTACGGATGAAGTCCGGCATGGTGTGCTGCATTTCAACGTCAACCGGCTTCGGATAAGCGGCGGTGTGGCAGAAGGACTGCATAACCAGGTCAGCCTGGAAGCCCAGACACGCCAGGTCTTTCAGCTCGTCACGGGTCATTGGGCCAGTGGTATCCTGGGAACCAACGGTGGTCATGTGCGGCTCGCAGTAGGTGCCCGGGCGCACCCCCTGGCCTTCTTCCAGGCCGCAGGCCTTGCCGACCATCTTCTGGCCCAGGGTGAAGCCCTTGGTGCCGGCTTCCGGATCTTTCGGCAGGCGGAACAGGTCTGTCGGGCCCATGCCCAGCGCAGTACGCGCCTTGGCGGTCAGGCCACGGCCGATGATCAGCGGGATACGACCGCCGGCCTGAACTTCGTCCAGGATGACGTCAGACTTGAACTTGAACTCGGAGATGGTCTCGCCGGCTTCGTTCAGGATCTTGCCTTCGTACGGGCGGATTTCGATCACGTCGCCCATGTTCATGTTGTCTACGGGTGCTTCGAAAACCAGGGCGCCGGCATCTTCCATGGTGTTGAAGAAGATCGGGGCAACCTTGTTACCGATACACACACCGCCGGCACGCTTGTTCGGCACGCCCGGGATGTCGTCACCGAAGAACCACAGAACAGAGTTAGTGGCAGACTTACGGGAAGAACCGGTACCGACTACGTCACCTACGAAGGCAACCGGCAGGCCCTTGGACTTGATTTCTTCAATCTGGCTCATCGGGCCGGTTACGCCGGGCTCTTCCGGCTTCAGGCCGTCGCGTTCCATCTTATAGGCGGCGCGGGCGTGCAGCGGGATGTCCGGGCGGGACCAGGCATCCGGAGCCGGAGACAGGTCGTCGGTGTTGGTTTCGCCGGTTACCTTGAACACGACCATCTTGGTGCTTTCGGGAACCTTGTTCTTGTTGGTGAACCACTCGGCGTTGGCCCAGGACTCAACAACAGACTTGGCAACGGCGTTGCCGGCGTCCATCTTTTCTTTAACGTCGTTGAACGCGTCGAACATCAGCAGGGTGTGCTTGAGTTCTTCACCAGCCAGTTCGGCCAGTTCGCTGTCGTCCAGAAGGTCGACCAGGGTAGCGATGTTGTAGCCGCCCTGCATCATGCCCAGCAGCTGGACAGCCTTCTTCTTGTCGATCAGCGGGGAAGCAGCTTCGCCTTTAACGATCGCGGTCAGGAACGCAGCTTTTACGTAAGCAGCTTCGTCCACTCCCGGCGGAACGCGGTTTTCCAGCAGGTCAACCAGGGTGGCTTCTTCACCGGCCGGCGGGTTCTTCAACAGCTCGATCAGACCAGCAGTCTGCTCGGGGTTCAGGGGCTTGGGCGGGATACCCAGGGCTTCACGTTCAGCAACGTGTTCACGATAGGCTTCTAACACGATATGGACCCTCATCAGTTGGAATGTTCCGCGCTGTGGGCGTGGTGCCCGGCGGGAGTTTTTTGGCGAAAAGGCCACAGGAGCCTCTGAATAAGGCCTCAAATCACCGATGGGGTTTCAGGATTTATTCAGAGACTCCTTGATCTGGCGCTGCATTCTATAGGAAAGCCCTTATAAAGTTAAGTTGGACAGAGGTCGGAGAGTTCTGTTAGGTGCGTTATACTCCCGCGCTTGTTGAACCGGACCGTTGCCAAAGCCATGAACGAAGCCCTGCAAGAGATACACGATTTCCTGCCCTGCCGAACGCCATCGCGCTGGATCGAGAATGCCCTGGCCAACCAGGACCTGATGCTGATTGACCACGCCCATTGCGAAAAGAAAGCAGCTTCCACGGCCCTGAGCCTGATGTACCGGTATGTGGACAACACCGACCTGCTGAACAAAATGTCCCGCCTGGCCCGGGAAGAGCTGCGGCATTTCGAGCAGGTGCTGGCAATCATGAAAAAGCGCGGCGTCACCTATACCCACCTGTCACCGGCACGTTATGCCGCTGGCCTGCGGGAAGCCGTGCGCACCGAAGACCCCGGCCGCCTGGTGGATGTGCTGATTGTCGGTGCCATCATCGAGGCCCGCTCCTGCGAACGCTTCGCGGCCCTGGCACCGCACCTGGATGAGAGACTGGCGGAGTTCTACAACAGCCTGCTGAAATCCGAGGCCCGGCATTACCAGGATTACCTGAAGCTGGCGGTACAGGCCAACGGCGGCCCGGTGGATGAGCGGGTAGCGGATTTTATGGCTATTGAACAGAAGTTGATTGAAGAGCCGGATTCGGAGTTCCGGTTTCATAGTGGGCCTTTGGTTAACTGAAATTTTTTGCCACGGAATCCGCGGAAGGACACGGAAAAAGGAAAAAGATTTGCCACTAAATCCACGAAAGAACACGAAAAAATAAGAACTATTTTGCCACGGACACTCACGGACGCTCACTGACAACAGATAAAATTCTCTGTGTTGTTGTCCGTGTAATTCCGTGAGTGTCCGTGGCTAAAAATCTTTAAAGCTTTTCTTTTCGTGTCCTTTCGTGGATTTAGTGGCAAAAAATTCTTTAATCTTTTCTTTCCGTGTTTTTCAGTGGATTCCGTGGCAAAAAAACAGTCTTTAAAGCTCCTGGCACAAGGTCATCCACCGGGCAATCCCGGCACTTCGGTATTTCTGCTTATGAAGGATGAAGTAGAAATGCCGGTCAAACTGCCGGTGGGGCACTTTCAGGGGCACCAGGCTGCCGCGTTTGAAGGCATCGGCCAGTACCACTTCTGACAGACATCCGATACCCAGGTCCGCTTCCACGGCGCGCTTGATGGCTTCGGTGTGTTCCAGCTCCAGCAATACGTTCAGGTCTGGCAGCAGGCCGTGCATGCCGCGCTCGAAGCTCTGGCGGGTGCCGGAGCCCTGTTCCCTCAGAATCCAGGTGGCGGCGCGCAGGTCGTCGTCGGTCAGTTCGCCCTTTGCTGCCAGCGGGTGGGTAGGGGAGCAGAAGGCTACCAGCCGGTCTTCCCGCCAGGGGATCACTTCCAGTTCCGATGCTTGCAGTTCGCCTTCAATCAAGCCGATGTCCAGCTCAAAGTCCCTGACCCGTTTTGCGATGGTGCTGGTGTTGGCCACTTCCAGCGATACTTTCGGCCGGGTAGGGGTATTCATGTATTGGGCCATCACGCCAACGGCCAGATAGTTACCTATGGTCAGTGTGGCACCTACTTTCAGGGCGCCGACTTCCGAGTGCTTGCTCAGGGCCTGTTCCAGTTCGGTGGCCTGGGCCAGCAGGGACTCGGCCTTGGGCCGGTACAGCCTGCCCAGCTCGTTCAGCTGCAGGCGCTTGCCTACACGGTCGAACAGCTGGATGTCGAACTGGTTTTCCAGTTCCTTAAGGGCACTGCTGGCAGCCGACTGCGACATGGCCAGGGATTCCGCAGCCCGGGTGATGTTCTGGAAGTGGGCGGCGGCAAGGAAGACTTCGAGCTGACGGAAACTGTATTTCATGATTGGTCCGGCACTGTTGCGGCTTTTTTAATGGGTGGGGCCATATTATCGATAAAATCGAACAGGTTTATGAGAACAGCCTGTTTTGTCGATTTCAAGCAAAAGGTTAAACTGGTTACCAATTGATGACTGACCGCAAATAATCTGGCGAGGGCTCCATGAGCAATATGATGAAAGAAACCGTGACCAGTGTGCATCACTGGAACGACACCTTGTTCAGTTTCAAAACCAGCCGGGACCCGGCCTTCCGTTTCAAGAACGGCCACTTTGTGATGATCGGTCTGGAAACCGATGGCAAGCCGCTGATGCGTGCCTACAGCATTGCCAGTGCCAATTACGAGGAAGAACTGGAGTTCTTCTCTATCAAAGTGCCCGATGGCCCGCTGACTTCCCGCCTGCAGCAGATCAAGATAGGTGACGAGATCCTGGTCAGCCGCAAGCCCACCGGCACCCTGGTGCTGGATAACCTGTTGCCGGGCCGCAACCTGTGGCTGATTAGCACCGGTACCGGACTGGCGCCGTTTATGAGCATAATCAAAGACCCGGAAGTGTACGAAGCCTTTGATAAGGTGATCCTTACCCACGGCGTGCGCTACGTGTCTGAGCTGGCGTACCAGCAAGAGATCGACGAATTGCCGGAGAATGAATTCTTTGGCGAGATGGTGTCCGGCAAGCTGCTGTACTACCCGACCGTTACCCGGGAGCCGTTCCGCAACCAGGGCCGCCTGACTGAAGCCATGAAAACCGGCAAGATCACGCGGGATCTGGGCCTGCCGGACTTCGATATCGAGCAGGACCGCTTCATGATTTGCGGCAGCCCGAGCATGCTCAAGGATACCTGCAACATCCTCAACGACATGGGCTTTAAAGAAGCCCGTGGCGGCGACATGGGCCACTATGTTATCGAACGGGCATTTGTAGAGCAGTAATGAAGCCACTGATTTCGCTGTTGCTGACGGCCATGCTGCTGCCCTTGTCCGGGTGCGATGCGGACCGGGACCCGGTGACGGCGGACTCGCTGGCCCTCAAGCCTGCCCAGCTGGACTGGGTGGGCCAGAAAATCTTCGCCAACGAATGCGCCAGCCGGTTTGACTGCCTGGTGCATTGGAATGAAGGCGAAGCCTTTCCGTCTCTGGGTATCGGGCATTTTATCTGGTATCCGGAGGGGGGAGAGGGTCGATTCACAGAAAGTTTTCCCCAGCTTATCCGCTACATGGTGCAACGCCAGGCCAAGGTGCCAGACTGGTTGCGCAACCTCGAGCCCTTCGATGCGCCCTGGCCCGACCGGGCTGCGTTTCTCGCCCTGGAAGATTCTGCCAGGATTGCCGAGTTGAGAGAGTTTCTGGCCGGAACCCAGGGGCTTCAGGCGGAGTTCATTTTTCGACGGGCAGCGGAATCTCTGGGCAAGATCGTGGAGGCCGCTCCGGAGAATCGCCAGGAGCAGGTAAGTGCTCATCTGGAAGCCTTGAGTGCCACTCCCGGCGGCGTATACGCCCTTATGGATTATGTGAACTTCAAGGGAGAGGGGCTGGCAGAAGGTGAGCGTTACCAGGGCCAAGGCTGGGGGCTGTTGCAGGTATTGCTGGAGATGGACGCGGCCGGTGATAAAACGGAACTGCAGTCGTTCCGGGAAGCCGCCGGCCGAGTGCTTACCCGGCGGGCAGAGAATGCCGAGAATCCGATTGAGCGGGAACGCTGGCTGCCAGGCTGGCTGAAGCGGCTGGAAACCTATCGGGAGCCGGCGGGCGGCCCCGAATCATAGCGGGACTTTCTTCAGTTCCGGTTCCTGTCCTGAACGGGCTTCCAGCCACCAAACGTGCGTGTCCCAGTCACCCAGAACAATCCTCCGGGCGGGTTCGCCGTTGGCTTCCAGGTCATGGATGGCCGGGCGGTGAGTGTGGCCGTGGATCATCAGCTGTACGCCATGATGTTCAAGCTCTTTCACCACTTCTTCGGGCGTGACATCCATGATGTCTTCGGCTTTGCCCTGATTCTTGGCCATGGACATCTGGCGCAGCTGTCGCGCCATCTGCTGGCGGTCTTCCAGTGGGCGGGCCAGCATCATTTTCTGCATCTGCGGATTGCGCATGTTGGCCCGGAACTTCTGGTATTCCACATCGGCGGTGCACAGGCTGTCGCCATGCATCAGCAGGGCAGGGGTGCCGTACAGGTCTATCACGGTGGGGTCGTCCAGCAAGGTGGCGCCGGCCCGCTCGCAGTAGTCGTTGCCGATCAGGAAGTCACGGTTGCCGTGCATCAGAAAAATCTCTGTGCCGCTGTCCCGTACTTCACGGAGCGCTGCGGCTACCTGTTCCTGTAGCGGCGTGCGTTCGTCGTCGCCAATCCAGGCTTCAAAGAAGTCGCCCAGAATGTACAGCTGCTCCACACCCATGGCGTGGGTTTTCAGGAACCCGAGAAAAGCGCCCGTGATGTCCGGGCGCGATTCTTCCAGGTGCAGGTCGGAGATAAACAGCGTGGTCACGCGTCCTCCAGAACCTCGGCCTTCTCGATAACCACGTCCTCGAAGGGAACGTCCTGGTGGCCGGCGTTCATGGTGGTGCGAACGGCGCGGATCTGATTCACCGTGTCCATGCCGTCAACAACCTTACCGAACACGCAGTAACCCCAGCCTTCGGCATTCTTGGCAGTGTGGTCCAGGAAGCCGTTGTCCTGCACGTTGATGAAGAACTGGGCAGTTGCGGAGTGCGGGTCCATGGTGCGGGCCATGGCGATGGTGCCGGTTTTGTTGCTCAGGCCGTTGTCGGCTTCGTTCTGGATCGGCTCGCGGGTTTTGCGCGGAGTCATGCCCGGCTCGAAGCCGCCGCCCTGGATCATGAAATTGCTGATTACCCGGTGGAAGATCAGGCCATCGTAGAAACCTTCACGAACATACTGTTCGAAGTTCTTGGCGGTTTCCGGCGCGTTTTGGTAGTCCAGTTCCAGTTTGATATCACCGAGGTTGGTTTTCAGCAGAATCATCAGGGCTTCCTGTAGTTTGAGGTCGGAATGATCAAAGTCGCTATTGTACTGAAGAGTTTCGTTGTGTGCATGAGTCCTGAGACTATTTGTGAGTATAATAGGCGGTTTCACGGAGCCTTCGGATTGCTCCCATGTTTCATCCCCCGTTGACAGAGATTGTATGAGCGCCGAGTCGAAGAAAGCCCACAACTTTATTCAAAGCCTGATCGAAGATGCCATCGCCAAGGGCGAGCACACCGGCACGGTCGTTACCCGTTTTCCGCCGGAGCCCAATGGATATCTGCACGTTGGTCACGCCAAGTCCATTTGCCTGAACTTCGGCATTGCCGAAACCTTCGGTGGCGAATGCAACCTGCGCTTTGATGACACCAACCCGGAAAAAGAAAGCCAGGAGTATATCGACGCCATCAAGCAGGATGTCGAGTGGCTGGGTTACAAATGGGCAGACGAAGTACTCTACGCTTCCGATTACTTTGACCAGCTGTATTTATTCGCGGAAGAGCTGATCCAGAAGGGCAAGGCCTATGTGTGCGCGCTGAATGCCGAACAGATGGCCGAGTACCGGGGTTCCCTGAAAGAGCCGGGCAAGAACAGCCCGTACCGGGACCGTCCGGTGGAAGAGAGCCTGCAGTTGTTCCGGGATATGCGCGACGGCAAGTTCCAGAACGGCGAGCTGGTGTTGCGGGCCAAGATTGACATGGCCTCCCCGAACATCAACATGCGGGACCCGATCCTGTACCGCATTCGCTATGCCGACCACCACCAGACCGGCAGCAAGTGGTGCATCTACCCGATGTACGACTTTACCCACCCGATTTCCGATGCCCTGGAAGGGATTACCCATTCCCTGTGTACCCTGGAGTTTGAAGATCACCGGCCGCTGTACGACTGGGTGCTGGATAACATCACCATTCCGTGCCACCCGCGCCAGATCGAATTTGCCCGGCTCAACCTGAACTACACCATCACCAGCAAGCGCAAGCTGAAGCGGCTGGTGGACGAAAACGTGGTCGACGGCTGGAACGATCCCCGGATGCCGACCATTTCGGGCATGCGTCGCCGTGGCTATACCCCGGAATCCATCCGCAGCTTCTGCGACATGATCGGTGTGAACAAGGCTGGCGGTACCGTGGATGTGGGCATGCTGGAATATGCCATTCGCGAAGACCTGAACGACCGGGCACCCCGCGCCATGTGCGTGATGCGGCCGCTCAAGGTAACCCTGACCAACTACCCGGCCGACCAGGTTGAAACCCTGACCCTGCCGGTGCACCCGCAGAAGCCGGATATGGGCGAGCGGGAAGTCACCTGGAGCCAGACCCTGTACATCGACCGGGAAGACTTCGAGATGGAACCACCGCGCAAGTGGAAGCGGCTGGCTCCGGACCAGGCAGTGCGCCTGCGCGGCGGTTACGTGATGACCTGCAAAGAGGTTGTGCGTGATGACAGCGGCGAGATTGTCGAGCTGAAGTGCGAATACGATCCGAACACCCTGGGCGTGAACCCCGAAGGCTACAAGCCTAACGGCGTGATTCACTGGGTATCGGCCAGTGACAGCGTTGAGTCCGACATCAATCTGTACGACCGCCTGTTCAACCACGAGAATCCGGACAGCGACAAGGAAGGCGACTTCCTGGACCACCTGAACCCGGACTCCCTGGTGGTGCTGAAGGGCGCGCGGGTAGAGAAGAGCCTGGCCGAGCCGCGCACCGACCTGCCGTACCAGTTCGAGCGGGAAGGTTATTTCTTCTGCGACCAGGAACTGACCGCCAAGGCCGGCAAGCCGGTGTTTAATCGTACCGTGACCCTGAGGGATTCCTGGGGCAAGGGAGGCAATTAATGCGCATCTACAACACGCTGACGCAGCAAAAGGAAGAGTTCAAAACCATCGAGCCGGGCAAGGTGCGCATGTATGTGTGCGGCATGACGGTTTACGACTACTGCCACCTGGGCCATGCCCGGGTGCTGGTGGCCTTCGATGTGATTACCCGGTACCTGCGCCACCGTGGTTATGATGTGCACTACGTGCGCAACATTACCGATATCGACGACAAGATCCTGCGTCGGGCGGACGAAAACGGTGAGGTCTACACCGACCTGACCGGCCGCATGATCCACGCCATGCACGAAGACGAAGCGCGTCTGGGCGTGCTGGCGCCCAATGATGAGCCCCGGGCGACGGCGTACATCGACGATATCATCGCCATGATCCAGACCCTGATTTCCGGTGGCCACGCCTATGCGGCTGACAACGGCGATGTGTACTTTGCGGTGGATTCGTTCCCGGATTACGGCAAGCTCAGCAAGAAAAAGCTGGAAGACCTGCTGGCAGGTGCCCGGGTGGATGTGCAGGAAGCCAAGCGCAGCCCGGCCGACTTCGCCCTGTGGAAAGCCGCCAAGCCGGGCGAGGTGAGCTGGGATTCACCCTGGGGTGAAGGCCGACCTGGCTGGCACATCGAGTGCTCTGCCATGTCTACCAAGTGCCTGGGTGATACCTTCGATATCCACGGCGGCGGCCCGGACCTGCTGTTCCCGCACCACGAGAACGAGATTGCCCAGTCCGAGTGCGCCACTGGCCACAAGTTTGTGCACACCTGGATGCACGCCGGCGCCATTCGTGTAAATAAAGAAAAGATGTCCAAGTCTCTGGGCAACTTCTTCACCATCCGCGAGATCCTGGAAAAATACCCGGCGGAAGTGGTGCGCTACTTCCTGGTGTCCAGCCACTACCGCAGCCAGGTCGACTATTCCGAAGACAACCTGGCCGAAGCTGGCCGCACGCTGACCAAGCTGTATCACGCCCTGCGTGGCATTACGCCGGCCAAAGAAGCCGATGTGCCGGAGTCCGACCATGATCGTCGGTTTGCCGAGGCTATGGAGGACGATTTCAACACCGCCGGCGCCATTGCTGTGTTGCACGCGGTAGCTAATGACATCAACCATCAGCGCCGGGGAGGTGACGAAGAGGCTGCCAAGCGCAGTGCGGCCGTGTTGGTGCGTTTGGGTGCGGTGCTGGGCTTGCTGCAGCAGGACCCGGAAGCGTTCTTCCAGGCGGATACCGGCAGTGAGCTGACGGCGGAAGATATCGAGGCGATGATCCAGGCCCGCGCCGACGCGCGCAAGGGGAAGGATTTTGCCGAAGCAGACCGCATTCGCGATGAACTGCTGGACAAGGGCATTATCCTGGATGACAGCCGGGAAGGAACCACCTGGCGCCGCGCCTGAGATCCGGTTGATACACATAAAGTCGCATTGTGCTGAGTGGGAATGACCTTGTAGGGATTTTCACGTACAATACGCCGCTCAAATACTAATGCCCCCGCACCTGGTGCGCTAAGGGGGGGTCGGGAAACATAACCCATCGAGGCAAGCAACGATGACAGAACGCGTTCAAGTTGGCGGCATTCAGATCGCCAAGAATCTGTACGATTTCGTAAACAACGAAGCGATCCCGGGTACCGGCGTTGACGCTGACAAATTCTGGGCCGAGTTCGACAAGATTGTGAACGAGCTGGCTCCGCGCAACCGCGACCTGCTGGTCAAGCGCGACGAGATCCAGGAAAAAATGGACACCTGGAACCGTGATCATAAAGGCCAGAAGCTGGACATGGCCGAGTACAAGGCTTTCCTGAAAGAGATCGGTTACCTGGTTGACGAGCCGGCGGATTTCAAAATTTCTACCGCCAACGTAGACCCGGAAATCGCCACCATGGCCGGCCCGCAGCTGGTTGTGCCGATCATGAACGCCCGTTTCGCGCTGAACGCCGCCAATGCCCGTTGGGGTAGCCTTTACGATGCCCTGTACGGCACCGATGCTATTTCCGAGGAAGGCGGTGCCGAGAAAGGCCGTGGTTACAACCCGGTTCGTGGTGCCAAGGTTATCGAGTGGGCCCGCAAACTGCTGGACGGCTCCGCGCCCCTGGCTTCCGGCAGCCATAAAGATGCCGCAAAATACTACATCGACGGCGGCAAGCTGGCGGTAAAACTGCAGAACGGTGAAGTGACCGGCCTGAAAGACGAGTCCGGCTTTGTGGGTTACACCGGCGCTGCCGATGCACCTACCGGTATTCTGCTGGTGAAGAACGGCATGCACTTCGAAATCCAGGTCGATGCCAGCCATCCCATCGGTAAAGACGACGGTGCCAACGTTAAAGACGTTCTGATGGAGTCAGCCCTGACCACCATCATGGACTGCGAAGACTCCGTAGCTGCGGTAGATGCCGACGACAAGGTTCTGGCCTACAAAAACTGGCTGGGCCTGATGAAGGGCGACCTGGAAGAGTCCTTCGAGAAAGGCGGTCAGATGATGACCCGCCGCATGAACGGCGACCGCACCTACACCGGTGCTGACGGCAGCGAAGTTACCCTGAAGGGCCGCAGCCTGCTGTTCGTTCGTAACGTAGGCCACCTGATGACCAACCCCGCTATCCTGCTGAAAGACGGCAACGAAATTCCGGAAGGTCTGCTGGATGGCCTGGTCACTTCCCTGATTGCGATTCACGACCTGAAAGGCGACGGCAAATTCCAGAACAGCACCAAGGGTTCTGTGTACATTGTTAAGCCCAAGCAGCACGGCCCGGAAGAAGTAGCCTTCACCAACGAATTCTTCGGCCGCGTTGAAGATGCCCTTGGCCTGCCGCGCTTTACCCTGAAAGTCGGCATTATGGACGAAGAGCGTCGCACCACGGTTAACCTGAAAGCCTGTATCCACGCTGCCAAAGAGCGCACCGTGTTTATCAATACCGGCTTCCTGGACCGTACCGGCGACGAGATTCACACCTCCATGGAGCTGGGTCCGTTTATCCGTAAGGGTGAGATGAAGCAGGCGGCCTGGATCAGCGCCTACGAGCAGTGGAACGTGGACATCGGCCTGGAAACCGGCCTGTCTGGTGTTGCCCAGATCGGTAAGGGCATGTGGGCCATGCCAGACCTGATGGCTGGCATGCTGGAAGCCAAGATCGGTCATCCGAAAGCGGGTGCCAACACGGCATGGGTTCCGTCTCCGACTGCCGCCACCCTGCACGCCACGCACTACCACAAGGTGAATGTGTTCGACGTACAGAAAGAGCTGGCTAACCGCGAGCGCGCGTCTCTGGACGACATTCTGACTGTGCCGGTGATGGAAGATCCGTCTGCCCTGACGGCCGAAGACATCCAGCAAGAGCTGGACAACAACGCCCAGGGTATCCTCGGCTACGTAGTTCGCTGGATCGATTCCGGCGTTGGCTGCTCCAAGGTGCCGGATATTAACGACATCGGCCTGATGGAAGACCGCGCAACCCTGCGTATCTCTTCCCAGCTGCTGACCAACTGGCTGTACCACGGTATCTGCACCGAAGAGCAGATCATGGAAACCATGAAGCGCATGGCTGCCGTGGTCGACAAGCAGAACGCCGGCGATGCCGGGTACCGCAACATGGCGCCGAACTTCGACGACAGCATTGCCTTCCAGGCGGCTGTGGACCTGGTTCTGAAAGGTCGCGAACAGCCGGCCGGCTATACTGAGCCGCTGCTGCACGCCTATCGTCAGAAGGCGAAAGCCAAGTACGGTCAGTAAGACCGGACACAAAAAACCCCGCCTCGGCGGGGTTTTTTAATGCCTGGCTAAAAGCTAGACGTCTGCATGCAGCACATCCGCCGCATACAAGGTGTTCTCCAGCAGCGTGGCAATGGTCATGGGCCCCACACCACCGGGAACCGGGGTAATGTAAGCGGCCCGCGCGGCTGCCGCCTCAAAGTCCACGTCGCCACACAGTTTTCCATCGGGCATCCGGTTAATGCCTACATCAATCACCGTAGCGCCGGGTTTTACCCATTCGCCCTTGATGATGCCGGGTTTGCCCACGGCGGCGACCAGGATGTCGGCTTCGCTGACAAACTTCTCCAGGTTGTCGGTAAAGCGGTGACATACCGTAGTGGTGGCGCCTTTGAGCAGTAATTCCATGCACATGGGGCGGCCAACGATGTTGGAGGCGCCCACAATTACGGCGTGCTGGCCTTTATAGGGTGTGCCAACGGAATCCAGCAGGGTAATCACGCCAGCCGGTGTGCAGGGGCGCAGGGCGGGCTTGCGCTGCATCAGGCGGCCGATGTTGTAGGGGTGGAAGCCGTCCACATCTTTGTCCGGACGAATTTTTACCAGGATCGGGTCTGCGTCCAGGTGTGAGGGCAGGGGAAGCTGTACCAGGATGCCGTCTACCGTCGGGTTTTCGTTCAGCTCGTCTACCAGGGCTTCCAGAGCCTGCTGGGAGGTGTCTGCGGGCAGGTCGTAAGACAGTGAAAGGATACCGGCCTGTTCGCAAGCCTTGCGCTTGTTGCCTACATAAACCTGCGAGGCGGGATCGTTGCCGACCAGGACCACGGCCAGGCCTGGTACACGAAGCCCCTTCTGTTTGCGGGCTTCCACGCCGGCAGCAACCCGCTGCCGGACCTGTGCGGCAATGTCTTTTCCGTTAATCAGTTTGGCGCTCATGTTTCCGTCTTGTCGGTTGGGCATGAATAGTGGTGAAGTGAGGCCGCGCATTGTCTCATGCTTCGGCGTGAACGCCAATGTGGCTTCCCGGAGGGAACCTTTGCCGGGGCAGGCAGTCTTCTGAATCAACGTTATACGCAGGTTTTTTAAAAACCATGTTGACGGATGCCTCAGGCGCCGGTAATATGCGCGCCAACTTTGCTGAGGCACTTGTTGTTCAGTTAACGGGGTATAGCGCAGTCTGGTAGCGCGCCTGCTTTGGGAGCAGGATGTCGGGAGTTCGAATCTCTCTACCCCGACCATTTTTCTGGATGTTCAGGTGGGCGAACGGTCAAGCGCCCGTAGCTCAGCTGGATAGAGCATCCGCCTTCTAAGCGGATGGTCGCAGGTTCGAGTCCTGCCGGGCGCGCCATACTGCTCGACGCAGGTTGGCACCGGACTCGCCGAACCAGCAAAGTTGAAGTAAGCAGATGCGTACCGTAAGGTACCTCCCTGATGTGGTGGACGTAGCTCAGTTGGTAGAGCTCAGGATTGTGACTCCTGCGGTCGAGGGTTCGAACCCCTTCGTCCACCCCACTTTTCCCCTTGTTTGTTTCCGCGGTTCTGACCTTCCTGTTACGGGATCAGTCCTGCGCCGGATACGCGAGAGTGGCGGAATTGGTAGACGCACTGGATTTAGGTTCCAGCGGGGCAACCCGTGAGAGTTCAAGTCTCTCCTCTCGCACCACCCTTTCTTTTTTCTGATTTGTCCCCATCTTTTGTCCAGTCCGGTTGTGGTGCTGGTCTCAATCCGTTATTCCGGCGTGTCGGGTGATTCTCTCGGCAGGGTAAACCGTGATAAACTACCGGCTTTTAATTTTGCGTTCCTTTGAGGTGAATCGCTTCATTCGGGATTTTGTTTTAATTTTCATTCACATACAGAATCTGTAATTTGAGGATCTTCCATGCAAGTGTCTGTTGAAACGACCTCCAACATCGAGCGTCGCATGACGATTGGTGTGCCCGCCCAGGAAATCGACCAGGCGGTCCAGAAACGCCTGCAGGAAACTGCCCGTACTGTTCGCCTGAACGGTTTCCGCCCTGGCAAGGTGCCCATGAGCGTGGTCAAGCGTCGTTTCGGTGACAGCATCCGCCAGGAAATTGTTGGCGAGGTTATGCGCGACAACTACATCAAGGCACTGCAGGAGCAGGACGTTAACCCGGCTGGCTGGCCGCGGTTCGAGCCGAAGACCATGGAAGAGGGCAAAGACCTCGAGTTCGTGGCTATCTTCGAAGTGCTGCCGGAAATCGAACTGGGCGACCTGAGCAAGGTTGAAGTCGAGAAGCCGGTGTCTGAAGTGACTGACAAAGACATCGATACCATGATCGATAACCTGCGTCGTCAGCAGGCCACCATGAAGGAAGTGAAGCGCAAGTCCAAGAACAAGGACGTTGTGACCATCGACTTCAAAGGCTCCATCGACGGTGAAGAGTTTGAAGGCGGCTCCGCTGAAAGCCATCGCCTGACCCTGGGCTCCGGCCAGATGATTCCGGGCTTCGAGAAGGGCATTGTTGGCGGTAAGGCCGGCGAAGAGCTGGAAATCGACGTAGAATTCCCGGCGGATTACCACAACGAAGACCTGGCCGGTAAGCCTGCCAAGTTCGCTATCACTATCCACAAGGTTGAAGAGCCTCAGCTGCCCGAGCTGGACCAGGAGTTCTTCAAGCGTTTCGGTATCGAAGCCGAAGACGAAGCCGCCTTCCGTGAGGAAGTGAAGAAGAACATGGAGCGCGAGCTCAAGCAGGCGGTTTCCAACAAGGTCAAGAACGACGTTGTTGAAGGCCTGCTGGCGACCACCGAGCTGGACATTCCGTCTGCCCTGGTAGACCAGGAAATCGACCGTCTGCGCCAGGACGCTGTTCAGCGTTTCGGTGGCCAGGTTGACTTCCAGCAGCTGCCGAAGGAAATCTTTGAAGACCAGGCCAAGCGCCGCGTGAAGACCGGCCTGCTGTTCCAGGAAGTGGTCAAGAAGAACGACCTGAAGGCCGACGACGCCAAGGTTGAAGAGAAAATCCAGGAAATCGCTTCTACCTACGAGCAGCCGGACGAGGTTATCGCCCACTTCAGCAGCAACCCGGACCAGAAGGCCCAGGTTGAGTCTTCTGTACTGGAAGATGCCGTGGTTGACCACGTCCTGGCCCAGGCCAAGGTGACCGAGAAGAAAATGAAGTACGAAGAAGCGGTAGCCGCTGGTCAGCAGCAGCGCTGATCAGGCCCGGGCCTGGTGCCCGGTGCCGCTTTCTGGAAACAGCCGGCGTGTCCGGCTGTTTTCATCTGGGCTTACTGCTGGCAGAGTATAAGTATTCAGGGGTGTCCTGATCGCCGATTCAGGATATCCTCCGCAGAAGTCCATGCCCATTGTCCATAAGGAGTTCAGGCGCACATGACGCAGAAACCGTTTGATGGCCCTACAATGATAACCAGCGCCGGTCTGGTGCCGATGGTAATTGAACAGACGGCACGTGGAGAGCGTTCCTTCGACATTTATTCACGTCTGCTCAAGGAGCGGGTGATTTTCCTGGTTGGCCCGGTTGAAGATCACATGGCGAACCTTGTGGTTGCCCAGCTGCTGTTCCTGGAATCCGAAAACCCGGACAAAGATATCCACCTGTACATCAACAGCCCAGGTGGCTCCGTAACTGCGGGCATGTCTATCTACGACACCATGCAGTTCATCAAGCCGGACGTTTCTACCCTGTGTATTGGCCAGGCGGCCAGCATGGGTGCTTTCCTGCTTGCCGGTGGTGCCAAGGGCAAGCGTGCCTGCCTGCCCAATTCCCGCGTGATGATCCACCAGCCGCTGGGCGGATATCAGGGCCAGGCAACGGATATCGAGATCCACACCCGCGAGATCCTGAAGATTCGCCATACCCTGAACTCCATTCTGGCCCACCATACCGGCCAGGATCTGGAGACCATCGCCCGTGATACCGACCGTGATAATTTCATGGACCCGGTCCAGGCGAAGGAGTACGGGTTGATCGATACAGTACTTGATAAGCGCGTATCGAATAACTAATACTGAAAGTCATCGCATCATCCCTGGTCGGCGTACTGTTTGATTGCGCCGACCAACGAAGAACAGAGGTATTTCAATGGCAGATGAAAGAAACGGCAGAGGCGACGATAACGGCAAGTTGCTGTACTGCTCGTTTTGTGGAAAGAGCCAGCATGAAGTCCGTAAGCTCATTGCAGGGCCCTCGGTGTTCATCTGCGACGAGTGTGTAGACCTGTGTAACGACATTATTCGGGAAGAAATCCAGGAAAATGCCCAGGAAGAGGCCAGCGACCGGCTGCCTACCCCTGCGGAAATCCGGGAGACCCTGAACGAATATGTGATCGGCCAGGATCGCGCCAAGGTGGTTCTGTCTGTAGCGGTGTACAACCACTACAAGCGTCTGCGTTATGGTGAAGGCAAGAGCGACGTTGAGCTGGGCAAGAGTAACATCCTGCTGATCGGGCCGACCGGTAGCGGTAAGACCTTGCTGGCCGAAACCCTGGCCCGCATGCTGAATGTGCCGTTTACCATTGCCGATGCCACCACGCTGACCGAGGCCGGTTATGTGGGTGAGGATGTTGAAAACATCATCCAGAAGCTGCTGCAGAAGTGCGACTACGATGTCGACAAGGCCCAGCGCGGCATTGTGTACATCGATGAAATCGACAAGATTTCCCGCAAGTCTGACAACCCCTCCATTACCCGGGATGTTTCCGGTGAGGGTGTTCAGCAGGCACTGCTCAAGCTGATTGAAGGCACGGTAGCATCGGTTCCGCCCCAGGGTGGCCGCAAGCATCCGCAGCAGGAGTTCCTGCAGGTTGATACCACCAACATGCTGTTTATTTGTGGTGGTGCCTTCGCTGGCCTGGAAAAGGTGATTCAGGAACGGTCCGAGCGCAGCTCCATCGGTTTCTCCGCTACGGTGAAGAGCCCGGACGACAGCAAGAACACCGGCGACATCATCCGTGATGTGGAGACCGAAGACCTTGTGAAGTTCGGCCTGATTCCCGAGTTCGTCGGTCGTTTGCCGGTTGTGGCAACCCTGACCGAGCTGGACGAAGAGGCCCTGGTGCAGATCCTGACCGAGCCCAAGAACGCACTGACCAAGCAGTACCAGAAGCTGTTCGATATGGAAGGTGTGGAGCTGGATTTCCGGGAAGACGCCCTGCGCGCGGTGGCCAGAAAGGCCATGGAACGCAAGACCGGTGCCCGGGGCCTGCGCTCCATCATGGAAGCCACTCTGCTGGATACCATGTACCAGATTCCATCCGAGCACGATGTGTCCAAGGTGGTGATTGATGAAAGCGTGATCAAGGGCGATTCCGAGCCCTTCAAGATCTACGCCAGCAGCGATCACGCCAAGGCGGTACCGGAAGACTGATTTCCGGACCGTCATGGTGCATCAGACAAAGGGGCGGCAACGCCCCTTTTTCATTGGCCTGCTTTCACAAAACCGCATCATCCCGCCCGTGCTTTCCTTTCGTAAAAAGATTGCAATTTTTGTCTGCGCCCCAATGATGGGTGATATGCTGAAAGAAACGCTGTCAGAGGATTCCCTATGACCCGTATACCTGAAGAAACCGTGCAAGAATATCCGCTGCTCCCGCTGCGGGATGTGGTGGTATTTCCGCACATGGTGGTGCCACTGTTTGTGGGCCGAGAAAAATCCATCCAGGCCCTGGAAGCCGCGATGGAGGGCAGCAAGGAAATCCTTCTGGTCGCCCAGAAAGACGCTTCTACCGACGAGCCAGGCCCGAAAGATGTGTTCGACATGGGCACACTGGCTACTGTGCTGCAAATGCTCCGGTTACCGGACGGCACCGTTAAAGTGCTGGTTGAAGGTAATGCCCGGGCCAGCATTACCGGCATTGAAGAAGCCGACTTCCTGACCGGCCAGGCTGTTCTGATGGATGAGGAGTCTTTGCCCGAGCGCGAAGAAGACGTTCTCACCAAGACCCTGATGGGCGAATTCGAGAAGTTCGTAAAACTGTCCAAGAAAGTGCCTTCGGAAGTGTCCAATGCACTCACCGGCATCAATGAGCTGGAGCGCCTGGTAGACACCATGGCCGCGCACCTGGATATGCGCATTCCGGAGAAGCAGGAACTGCTGGAAGCCCTGGATGTACGCAAGCGGGTAGACCTGCTGCTGGGCAAGCTGGACGGCGAGATCGACCTGATCGAGGTTGAAAAGCGCATCCGTGGCCGCGTGAAGAAGCAGATGGAGCGCAGCCAGCGGGAGTATTACCTGAACGAACAGATGAAGGCCATCCAGAAAGAGATGGGCAATCTGGGTGAGGGTAACAACGATTTTGAAGAGCTGGAGCAGAAGCTCGAGCAGGCCGGCCTGCCGGAAGAAGCCCGCAAGAAGACCGAAGCGGAGCTGAACAAGCTGAAGATGATGTCTCCCATGTCTGCCGAAGCCACGGTAGTGCGGGGCTACATCGACTGGATGCTGGCAGTGCCGTGGAAAAAGCGCAGCCGCGTTCGCCACGACCTGGAAAAAGCGCGCGAGATTCTCGACCGGGACCACTACGGCCTGGATGAAGTCAAAAAGCGCATCCTTGAGTACCTGGCGGTGCAAAGCCGGGTGAAGAAGGTCAAAGGGCCGGTATTGTGCCTGGTAGGGCCTCCCGGTGTGGGCAAGACCTCGCTGGGGCAGTCCATTGCCAAGGCTACCAACCGGAAATACACCCGCATGGCCCTGGGTGGCGTGCGTGACGAAGCGGAAATTCGTGGTCACCGCAAAACCTATATCGGCGCCTTGCCGGGCAAGCTGTTGCAGAAGCTGGCGAAGGTAGAGGTGAAAAACCCGCTGTTCCTGTTCGATGAAATCGACAAGATGGGTATGGACCATCGGGGTGACCCGGCGTCGGCCCTGCTTGAGGTCCTGGACCCGGAACAGAACCACACCTTCAACGACCATTACCTGGAAGTGGATTATGACCTTTCCGATGTGATGTTCGTGTGTACCTCCAACTCCATGGATATTCCGCCGGCGTTGCTGGACCGTATGGAGATCATCCGGATTCCGGGTTACACCGAAGACGAGAAGGTCAACATTGCCCTGCGTTACCTGCTGCCCAAGCAGATCAAGGCTAATGGCCTGCGTAAGGACGAGCTCAAGCTGCCGGAAGAGACCCTGCGCGACCTGATCCGCTACTACACCCGGGAAGCCGGTGTGCGTGGCCTGGAGCGGGAGATTGCCAAGATCTGCCGTAAGGTGGTGCGTGAGCACGTAGAGAGCAGTGATAACGCTTCTATTACCCTGACGCCGGACATGCTGGAAGATTATTCCGGCGTGAAGAAGTTCAAGTACGGCCTGGCCGAGGAGAACAACCAGGTTGGCCAGGTGACGGGCCTGGCCTGGACCCAGGTGGGCGGCGAACTGCTGACCATCGAATGCGCCCTGACTCCGGGTAAGGGCCGGGTGGTGAAAACCGGTTCTCTGGGTGATGTGATGCAGGAGTCTATCCAGACTGCGCTCACCGTGGTTCGCAGCCGTGCAGCAGGGCTTGGAATTGCTGACGATTTCCATGAAAAGCACGATCTGCACATCCACGTTCCGGAAGGTGCAACCCCGAAAGACGGCCCGAGCGCCGGTATCGGCATGTGCACCGCGCTGGTTTCTGCACTGACCCGAATTCCTGTGCGGGCCGATGTGGCCATGACCGGTGAGATCACATTGCGGGGCAGGGTACTGCCGATCGGCGGACTGAAGGAAAAGTTGCTGGCAGCCCACCGTGGTGGCATCAAGACCATTCTGATTCCTGATGAAAATGTCCGTGATCTCAAGGAGATACCGGATAATATCAAGGAGTCGCTGGAGATTCGTCCGGTGAAGTGGATTGACGAGGTGCTGGACATTGCCCTGGAATACGCACCGGATCCGTCTGCCGAAAATGCCCCTGGCAAAGCGGCGTCTTCGAAAGCAAAAGAAGATGCCAGTGATGTTACCGAGCGCATAAATACTCATTAATGACGGGATGAGTTGTTGACACGTCGGAGAGCCCATTGGTATAACTGTTTCGCCGTGAAGCAGCCAATACCAAGGGCTCCCGCGCAGTATGTGCCTATTCCGATCACCGGTGAAACACCGCAAGGAATAAAAAAACAGAAGAATGGAATTCTCCGACTGCTTATGCGATAGTCGGAAAAGTCCGCTAAAAAAATCCGACCTATAACATCTTCAACCTGAAATCGAAGGGGTTTAGTGTGAACAAGTCCGAACTGATCGACGCAATTGCAGAATCCGCAGATATTTCCAAAGCAGCAGCTGGCCGTGCGCTGGATGCAATGACCAGCTCCATCACCGGTGCTCTGAAGAAAGGCGACCAGGTTACCCTGATCGGTTTCGGTACCTTCTCTGTGAAAGAGCGTGCAGCCCGTACCGGCCGCAACCCGCAGACCGGCGCTGAAATCAAGATCGCGGCCTCTAAAGTACCTGGCTTCAAAGCAGGTAAGGCCCTGAAAGACGCCGTTAAGTAACGGTTCTTTCTTTGGCGGCTTTCGCACGCGGGAGCTGCCGCAGGAACTCGAGGCGCATTCCGTAAAGGGTGCGCCTTTTTGCGTTAAGAAGGGGCTGCCAGAACAGCTTCTCGCCAACAAAACATCCGCACGACCTTGAACAGGGATTCAGGAATAACATGCTTCAAGATATTCGGGATAATGCCCAGGGCACCATCGCAAAGGTTATTATCGGCCTTTTGATCATTTCCTTGTCGATCTGGGGGATGGACGCGATCATTGGCGGCTTCACCGGTGAACCGGAAGTGGCCACCGTTAACGGCAACGACATTACCGAACGGGAGTTCCTGCGCACCGTTCAGCTGGAAACCCAGCAACGCCTCATGCAGATGGAAAACCCGGATCCGTCACTGGTGGATGAAGACCAGGTTCGCCGGGATGTTCTGGAGGCTTTGATCCAGGAAGCCGTGCTCACCCAGGACGCTGCCAACCAGGGCCTCGAACTTTCCGATGCCGACATCGATTCCCTGATTACCCAGATGCCCCAGTTCCAGGTGGATGGCCAGTTCAACCGCGACCGCTTTGTGGCCACTGTGCGTAACCTGGGTATGGGTGTTGCTGAATTCCGCGAAAGCCTTCGCAAGAACTACGTGGTTAACCAGATCCGTGCGGCGATTGCCCAGACCGGCCTTGCCGTTCCCGCCCAGGCGGAACAACTGCTGGCTATCCAGAACCAGACCCGGGACTTCCGCGTACTGACGATTGATGCCGATACGGTAGCTGACCAGGTGTCGGTATCGGATGCAGACATCGAGGCTTACTACGAAGACAACAAAGACCAGTTCCGTAAACCGGAACAGGTTTCTGCCGCCTACATCACCCTGTCACTGGATGCGCTGGCAAGTGCCATCGAAATCTCCGACGAGGAAGTGCGTGGCTATTATGACGAGCGCGCCGAAGACTTTGCCCGTGAAGAGCGTCGTGCCGCCCATATCCTGATTGAAGCGGGTGCCGAGGCAGAGCAAACCATGGCAACCATCCAGCAGCGTCTGGAAGAGGGTGAATCCTTTGCTGCGCTGGCGGAAGAGTTTTCGGTTGATACCGTTTCCGCCCGTGAGGGTGGCGACCTGGGCTTTGCCGGTCGTGGTGTTTATGACGAAGCTTTCGAGCAAGCGCTGTTTGCACTGGAAGAAGGTGAAACCTCCGGCCCGGTGGAAACCAGCTTTGGTGTGCACCTGATTCGCCTTGTAGAAGTGCGCCGTGCTGATGTGCCGGCATTTGCAGAGCTGGAATCCGAACTGCGTGACGAGCTGGCCCGTGCCCGGGCAACCGAGCGTTTCGCTGAAGTGCGGTCCCAGCTGGCTGATGCTGCCTATGCCGCGGATGACCTGGCGGGCCCGGCCTCCGAACTGGGGCTGGACGTTCAGGAAGTCTCTGGTGTAACCCGCGGCGGCGGCCCGGGGCCGTTTGACCACGCCGGACTGGTTCGCCAGCTGTTCTCTGACGACGTGCTGACTGGCGGCTACAACACCGAACTGATCGATGTTGAAAATAATCGTGCGGTGGTGGCCCGGGTTCGCGAGTATCAGGAGCCGCGCCAGCTGGAGTTGGCGGATGTTGAAGGCCAGGTTCGTGACCTGCTGACCAGCCGTGCAACCCGCAAGGCCCTGGATGACCGTGCGGCCGAGCTGGTGGCTGCGGTAGAAGCCGGTGAGCAGCCGATGGCTGACCAGTGGCAGGGTTTTGAAGGCGAGGGCCGTAACGTGGCAGGACTGGATCCGTTCATTGCCCAGGCTGTGTTCTCCCTGCCGCATCCTGAAGGCGAGCAGCCGGTTGTCGGCAAGGCGCTGGGTGGTAGCGAGGCTGCGGTGATCGTGCTGAGCGCGGTTAACCCGGGTGAGGTTCAGGATGATAATCCTGAGTACCGCCAGCTGCAGCAGTTCCTGGCACAGCTTGAGGGACAGCGTGAGTACCAGGCCTATCAGCAGTACCTGAGAAACACCGCAGAAGTCGAGCGGAATTAAGATCAGGCTTCAGACTGTAAAGGGTGCCCTCGGGCACCCTTTTTCGTATCCGGGGATCAGTTCTGGGGGAAGCGGGTAGCCTTCAGGCTTTCCTTGATCTTTTTCAGGTGATCCAGGAAATCCGGGCCGCGCTTGAGGGTGACTCCGGTGGCCAGGATATCGATGACCGTCAGGTGAATGATCCGGGAAGACATGGGCATGTAGACCTCGGTATCTTCCGGTGCAGTGACACCCACAACCGCGGTGCAGGCTTCCGCCAGCGGCGACTCCGGATTGGTAATGCCGATAACCGTGGCGCCATTGGCCCTGGCCAGGTGGGCAATCTCCACGGTTTCCCGGGTACGGCCGGTAAAGGAGATCAGCACGATGGCGTCGCCAACCCCGGAACCGGCGGCCACCATGCGTTGCATCAGGGCGTCGTCGTAAGAGGTTACCGGGATGTTGAAGCGGAAAAACTTGTGTTGGGCATCCAGGGCGACCGAGGCCGAACCGCCCATGCCGAAAAAGGCAATCTGCTTGGCCTGGATCAGGTAATCCACCACTGTGGCAATGGCCTGTGGGTCCAGCGCCTGCCTTGCCTTGTCCAGGTTGGCGATGGTGCTGAGCATGATTTTTTCGCCATACTCCGCCGGGCTGTCATCCGGCTCTATATCCTGGCCCACGTAGGGGGTGCCGGTGGCAATGCTCTGGGCCAGCCGGATTTTGAAGTCCGGAAAGCCGGTTGCGGAGAATCCGCGGCAGAACCGGTTGACCGTTGGCTCGCTCACATCCGCTGCGCGGGCAAGGGCAGCGATGGAGTAACGGGTTGCCGCACTCGGGTCTTTGAGAATGGCTTCGGCAACCTTGCGCTCGGATTTATTCAGCGATTCCAGGCGATTCTGGATCTGCTCAAGCAGGTTGTCGTCTCTGCGTCCCGGGTTATCCGCCATGCAGCTATACTCCCTTCTGTTCTGGTGGTAAGACGTCATTATACCTGCTGCGGGCAAACAAAAGGGTAGTAAATATGTCATATGTCGGAAGTGCCCTTGGCTTGGCCCCGGGACAGTGCCATTATTTGGCTAAAGTTACGAAAAATCCGGCCTTGCGGTACGCCGGGCGAAGGAGACGCTGATGGTGGATCAACCTGTGTGTGCCTGCGACCTGATGCTGTTCGGAGCCTCGGGAGACCTGGCCCAGCGCAAACTGTTCCCGGCGCTGTATCAGCTTGACCGGGCCGGGTTGCTGGCGTCGGACAGCCGGGTGCTGGCCATTGCCCGGCGCGACACAGACACCGCAGCCCTGCGCAAAGCGCTGTTGGCCAGGCTGGAAGAGCAGATTCCAGAGCCGGAGTTCGACGCCACCGTGGCGCAGGGATTTGTCAGCCGTGTGGAATACCTGAAGCTGGATTTCACCGATACCGACGGTTTCCTGGTGCTTAACGACTGGCGCCATCCCGGTAACCAGTTAATTGTCTATATGGCCACGCAGCCATCCATGTATGGCGTGATTGCCCGGAATCTGAGGGCCGGTGGTTGCTGTACCGAACGTACCCGGGTGGTTGTAGAGAAACCCATCGGCCATGACCTGGAATCTTCGAAAGTGATCAATGACGAGCTGGCTGAAGTGTATCGGGAAAGCCAGCTGTTCCGGATTGATCATTACCTGGGTAAGGAAACGGTCCAGAACCTGATTGCCTTGCGGTTTGCCA
>Ga0208180_1000724_pt1 | contig 25256 bp, 44 predicted proteins | sample MalvireepMed_s16_FD_184241 | JGI IMG/M metagenome (GOLD analysis project Ga0208180, IMG submission 184241) | Marine viral communities from the Global Malaspina Expedition - Malaspina viral metaG DeepMed_s16 (SPAdes) (version 2) | ecosystem: Environmental > Aquatic > Marine > Oceanic | place...
GATCAGTAATTACGAAAAATTTAACGTCTGTGGCACTTGTTCCACCCGGCCAGTATCGTGAGAACTTTTGTTCACCATTCTCAACATATTGACAACCCATGAAAACCCCTGAAGGTTTAAGAGTTGCAGCAATATACGGAGAGATAGTTGTAAAGTTAGCTCCCGGTAATACGACAGGATCACCAGTAAAAATACTATTCGCTGGTGTTTGTGCTTGTCCTGTTGAGGTTAGTGTGATCATATCGGTCACAGCCTCATTATTATAAGCACCACCTTTTTTACGAGCAGGGACGAAACCACGAAATGCTTTAGTAGTAGACATGTTTCATCTCCTTATAATGTAGAGATAGACTATTTTTGAAAAGAAGGTTGCCTACCTCTGGTTGTTACGGATTTACTTGTATTAGAAATTGGCATACGAGAATCAGAGCTTTTCATTAGTTGTGCATTTACTGCATCCATCATATCATTAGCCTTTTTCTCATAAAATTTCTGTCTGGCCTCTACCTTTGCTGTTGGCTTCTTTGCCAACGCTACGTCTCCACGACAGACGGCTCCAAGATAGCGACCTTCTTCCCTTACGAAGGATGTAATTGCCATTTCAGGAACTTCATCAGGAGTTACGAAGATCCATCCCTGTTGCTGGTTTTTACCAACATTTGCGATGTCATCTTCACCTTTTACAGATATGCGTATCCAACGGAGAGACATAGCCTCATTGTCAAATCTTGCTTGTACCGAATCCGGTATAGAGAGGGCATCTGGCTCCTCAAAGACATATTCTTCTTCGACTTCTCTTGTTGTAGTTTCCCGATTAGTATTACTACGTGTTTCATTTCGTGTCATATTTCATTCCTCCACGCTAAGTTATATTAGTATAATTGCCGTCAGCATCAGAAACTTTTAGCTTTTCAGCAGCATACTGTTCAAGTGGTATATTCCATTTCTGTGCAAGCCTAACATCTTCCTTTGATAGTTTAACTTTATTAGAACTGGATGGGGATGAGCGTGAACTCCCCGATACTACTTGAGCAGGTGGTGACGTATTATCCTGCACACGTTCTGTAGTTTCCTCTATATTTTGAGAAAACGCTTTATTAATTCTCTTATCAATTTCCTGATAAAAATCATTATCGGTTGGATCATAACCTTCGCTTTTAAGTTCTGCATCTATAGCTAATGCAGCAGCGGTTTTAACATTATCCTGTCCAAACCAATTATTTCTTGCAGCCCATTCTTCAGCCCTTGGATCAGAAGCTTGTTGCACAGGCGGTGGTTGATATTGAGGTTCTTGTACAGGTACTTCTTTATAATTTTTTTGAGCAGAAGAAACTGCTTTCAAGTCAGTCTGTGCATCATTTAACATTTCCTGTGCTTTAAGAACTCTTTCTTTGTCTCCTTCTTCAAAAGCTTCCATATAAACTGATCTGGCAAGCTCAAGTTTATCAGTTAATTGTTTTTCAGAAGCATCAAGACTTAATTTATTAACCTCGTCTACTTCCTTATATTGTGTTCTGAGAGTTGTATTTAACTCCTCATTTTTTTGAATGAGAGCAGCAATATGTTCATCTCTTTCCTTGCGCTGTCGGATAAGTTGTCGAATACGTTTTTCTGCTCCTTTGGTATTAATGCCCTCCAATTCTGGAGCATCTCCTTTACCATCTGAGTTTTGGGCTTCTTTAGATTCTTCAACTCCCTCTTCAGAATTTGACTCATTATCTTCAAGCTCAATTTCAATTTTCTGTTCCTCATTCGAAAGATTTATATCTCCCCATTCTTCTTTTTTATCCATTCTTACCTCCGTTGTTTACGAAATCAACGATTTAACGATATACTATTATACCATACAATTAACGATTTTCCAAATTATGTTGATCCTTTTCCTAAATTAAATGTTGGATCTAGATCTTTTGGATCTTCAACCTTCATTGTAATCTGATCATCAAAGAGTAAAATAAGTCTTACTCCTTTGTAAAAAAGCTTTGTTCCTGCATGTTTACCATAACATATATAATCACCTACATTACACCAAGCTCCTGCTGGAAATTTATCCCTATCCAGATATGCCAACTTACCCAGAGCTAATACTTTACCTACCGTGGTAAGATATGACATATCATCTTTAATTGAATCTGGAATAAAAATTCCACCTTTTGTTTGACTTTTTACAGACACTGGTCTTACCAAAACATGAAATCCCGGTAATTCAGGTAATACTTCTGGATCTTCTACTTCAGTAGGATCACTGATCCATGAATCATTTTTTAGGGCCTTACCCATTTGTACTTGTTGCATTTTACTCCTCTTCTTCTGAATACATTCGTTTTTTAATTATATCATTTAAATTAATTCTAGCCCACTCTAAACCTTGGATAGAACCTACAAGTTGTCTATAATGAGCATAATCATCAGCCGAACCATTTCCTAATGAAAGTCTGAGTCTTTGAATCTCTTCATTATACTCTTGAATAACCTCATCCCAGAGTTCCATTAGGTGTATAAGGTACTCTTACGACTTTTCTTTGCTGGTTCTGGAAATTTAAATTCACCATAGCCCCATTCATTAAGGTCAGCTAGTGTTTCCCAAGGTCCAATACAATCACTTTTGAAAGGATCTCCATAAGTTACTGGTTTATCAGAACTTGTTTGTTTATAAGTAATATAGCCTTTACCTTTCGTCATTTCTGGAATTTTTATTGTCATTCTTTATCTCCTTTATCTTTCTTGGATTGTTCAATAGCCATTTTAACTAGAGCATCTAGACCCTTCATATCCAGATCTTTCTCATCTTTATTATATTGTTCTAATAAGTCTTTCATTATTCTTTGTCTAACTCTTTCATCTTCAGCATCTAATTTAGATTCTTCAATTCCGATCTTGGATAGTATATCCAGAGTTTTTAATTCTTTCTTAGAATCTCTGTCAAGTTCTGCTTTCTCTCTCTTGAAGTTATCAGTTGCACCTGTCTTGAGCATATCAATAATCTGTTCATTTTCATCAAGCTCAAGTTTCTTATTCTTTAATTCCATCTCAGCAGCTTGAACCATTGTATCAGATTGTAGTTTTTGTTTTTCTAGTTCTACCTTGGCTTGTTCTAGAGCGACCAGTTGTTGTTCAGGTGACTGTGTTATTCCTATAGCCTGATTAGCATTCATTACTTGTTGAGCAGCTTGAGCCATTGCCATTTCTACAACAGCAGGATTTTGGGCCTGTTCTGGAGGCATTTGCTCAATCATCTGTTGTGTCATCCCGTTCATCTGCTCTTGATACTTCATCACAGAATGTTCTTGAATATTGGCTTCCAGAAGAGGACGTATTCTTTGCATAATAGGATTGGCTCCATTAGCAGGATCTTGAAGATATGCCATCTTTGTCTGAATATGAGCATCATGATTCTGTCCTGGAAAAGCAGCTATAGGAATTCCTTTGGTAGCGGCCATGATATCCGACACAGGGTCCATTGGCTTTGGTTCTATCTTGGGAGGAAGTATCTCTTCCATGTTAGGCATGTTAGCTGCATTAAGAATAGTTCTGTTTAATGCTTCTAGATTAAACATACCAGGAGGTGATTGCTGTGCCATTTGAAGAGCCATGTTAGCCAGCATCATACGATGAGCATTGGATGGTATATTAGGATCAGAGACAGGAACTATATCTACTCGTCCATCAAAATCATTTTTAAATATACTTCTATCTTCAAATGGAACATCATAAGGATATTCATCAGGAAGATAATCATAATCTATCTTTGCCAGAATTCTAAATTCATCTTTCTGAGATTTATGAAGACGTTTATGTATGGCTGTGAAAAACTTACTACTGGCTTCTAAGAGAGCCATAGTTGTACCAACGGGTCCATAGGAGGCAGCATCAGAAATAACTTGTTCCGTGCTATCCGCAAACTTCTGACCAGCAGCAGCTACGAACTGGAGCATCTGAAATAGAGTAGAGGAAGGCTCTTTATAGGGGAGAGGAATAATAGCCTTTGAAAGATCCATTCCAGTTGCTTCAACCTCCTTGAACTCACCCGGGGAGATGGGATCATTATCACCAACCATTCTAAGTCCTTTGGCTTTGAAACCTCCAGGCAGATTTGCAAACTGACCTGCATCAATTAGAGATCTCATTGCAGCAGTTGCACTCATGGTAAGATTACCAAGGAAATGTATCAGACCTAATCCATAAAAACCAAAACCCGGAACAAATCGATAATGGACAAAGTGACTACGCTTCTCCATATTCGGATCATTCTGTTCATAGTTTCTACGAATACTTAGTACTTGTCTTGTTTGTTCTTCTATAGTTACGATATAGGGGAGCGATTGATCTTTATTTTCGATATCTAGATAACGATGTTGTTCCAATAAAATATATTGAGGATCATTATCTGAAGAGGGAGACAATCCTAGAATAGTATCCATTTTCTCTGTGAAAGATGTTATATTGGATTGATTAGGTTTAGGAAGATCTACATCCTTATAGACACCAGCTATAACATCTTTTTGTAATTCTACCGGACTCCGATTAATAACATGGGTATACCTATCCGCATTCCTCAGATCAGTTGCATAGTAAGACACATAAAATTGATCTATGGGAACAAATTCAGAGACAGGACGTTTAAGAGTAGAACTATAATATATTTTTTTAAATGCTGATCCTATCAAGGGAAGATGAAAAAGCATTCTTTCAAATTCATCAAAATATTCTGGCATCTGTTCAGTAACCTGATAGTTCATAAAATTCTGAACACGGTTAGCTTGTGTCTCTTTCTCAGGAGTTATCTTGCCAAGTATGTTTGCCTTTACTGGACCTCCACTGGGAAAGAGTTCTCCTGAAGCCTTTGATTGAAACTTAACTGCTGATTCTATCAGAAGAGGATGAACGGCTGTACAAGCACCTTCAAAAGGTTCTGATCCCGGCTCAAGTTTTAATCCTAAAAGATCAAAGCCTCTTTCAAACATAGACTCCCATTCACCTCTGGAATCTTTATCTGCTTGAAAATCATTTATAACATCTGTGGCTATCTCAAATAAATCTGATTCTTCCAGAGTTTCTGCAAGATCACCATACCATTCAGCAATATCTTCTGATGGTTGCATCTCTATACTAGACTCTTCAGAAAAATCTACTATAACTCCACCATCATCAGCTACTTCAAAACTGGCATCAAGTTCTGTTTCTGGAACCATAGGAATTACGTTAGGAATTTCTTCTGGTATCATCTCATATGGGTTTTTTTCTGTTGCCATTATTTATCCTATGCAAAAATATTTACGGGCTGGTTAAGCATGTCAGCCGCTTCTTGTCTGCTAAATCCAGCAGCTACGATGTTATCAAACTGAGGTTGAAGTGTCTCTCCTTTTGTAGGTTTATCTTTACGTTTATCCAGTAACTTTGCAATTCCTGTTAGTTCTTTTTCTTCTTCTTTAACAGTAGAAGTAAGTCCTTCTCTAGCTGTTTGTATAGGTAGAGGTTGTTTATATAAATCTGCATCTTCTGTTGTTTGATCACCAGCACGTATTTCTGAAAGAGTACCATCTTCATGTAGATTCATTCTTTCACCTTCTACCATAACTGTTGCTATTACAGGTGCAGTATTTCCTCTTAACCATCCTGCTATACCACCAAGCGCTTTAATCGGAAGTGCAAATGGTGCCCACCAAGGGTAAGCTTGGCTTAATTCTTGAGGGCCTCTTTGTCTTTCAAGGGTTGGTAAACTTTCTTCAAGAGTTGTTCTAAGAGCATCTCTTGATATGCTACGATCTCGTCTTTCAGAGGGATGTAATCCTCTTCCTGCTTTTTGAGCTTCATCTACTGCTCTTGCTATTCTTGCACGATCTCCCATTATAACTTTACTTTTAGGATCAAAAACTTCTTCCCAAGATTCAGTAACTTGAGGTAATACTGATATATCTTGTGGATAACCTGATTGACCTATAGCAGATTCTGCAATTGCCATTTGTTCTGGTGTAATAACCTCTTCTGACATACTATAAGGACCAGCTTCAGTAGCTATTGCCAGATCAAATTGTTCATCAGTAGGATAATCTCCCCACTGATAACTAGGGATACCCATTGGTCCGGGTTTACCACTACCACCCATAGCTCTCAGAGCAGAAGCTTCATCTGAATTTATCCATGCAAGATTATGAGGCTCTCCATTTATATTAATAGATTTCCTTATTCCTGATAACCCTCCAGGCATTGTTTGTCCTCCATGTTTAAATGCGGCTGTTGTATCTATAGCTGCGTCATCTATAAAACTCGTATCTGTTTGAGGATCATATGAATATCCTTCCATACCTCGTAAACTTCCCTGCATTCCCCGATCTTGACCATAATCATATGTACCTGATTCTCCAAATTTCCATTTATAAGGATTAATTTTTCCTCTTATACGTGGTCCCTTACCCTTTTTTCCTTGTATAGATGCTGCTATATTTTCTGCAAGAAATTTTATAGGTACATGTTTGTCTCTCCTGATACTGTCTAAAACTGCTTTAAATCCTGGCTTATCTCCTCCCTGATGCCAATTATATTTATCAGTTATAATTCTTTCTCCTGCTAAATTAGGAGGACCATATTTAAATTTTCCTAAAGTATTTTGAAGATTAAAAAGAGGGCTTGCATTAAATAGGTGACTAAGACCTTGTGGAGCAATTTGTCTATAACCAGGAGTTTCCCAAGTTACTTCTCCTTCTACTGGTCCTTTTACCATCATAACTGAACCATCGTCATCTAAGACAGGATTTCCCTCTCTATCTAAAAGTGGTTTATCTCCTTTTTCTGCTGCTTCATTTCGTTCTATAGCTTTACTTATTTCATATATTTCGTCTTCAGTTAAAAGAGATTTTAATTCTTTATCAGTAATATCTTTATCTTGAAATTGTCGAAGATAAAACTTGGCAGTTGAAGGAAGATCTTTATAAGCTCTTTGAAGTCCTCTTCCTACTATACTTCCTGCGCCTTGTCTGTAGACAATAGGAGACAAACCAGATCCATTCAACATCTGGTTAATATGATCATACGCTTTATTGAAAGTTCTAGCCATATTTTTCCTCTAATCCCTACACTATTATACCATACAATTGTCCATTTCCCAAATTAAAATGTCCAATAAGTACTTTTATTTTCTCTGGGTTCATCTTCAAGGTCTGGATCATCAGGGTGAGTAAGGTGCCAGGACTCTTTCAGATAGTGTACCGCCATTGTCAGAGCATCTACCTGATCATCATGAGCTGCATTGGGAAACCGGATTAGTTCCTCTATCAGGTCATCCGCCCACTTCTTGTTCTTGGGTATCCATAATCTTCCTGATTCCATAATAGGCGAAGCCGCATACACTCTGGATACCTTGTCTCGGTCAGGAAGATATTCCATGACAGGCAATCCTGCTCTTCGCATATCCTGTATCAGAGATTGTCCAGATGCTTTCTTCTCTATCATGCAGACATCAGGTCTATGCTCGTTATATAACTTCTGTGCCAGTTTCCTTAGTTCAGGGTATTCAAAACGTCCCTTGATGTTTCCCAGTAAAATCAAATGCGGAGCATAACTTTCATATCCTCTCTCGTCTTGATCATACAGGTAGAATATACCCCATGTTTGAATTACACTGAAATCCGCCGTGGTCTTGGTTGAGAAAGCCGTATCAAAGGTCTGTATGACAAAATCACAAGAGGGAGGTTCAGGATCTTCCCAGTTCTGTAGCCATCGTTTTTTAATTAAACCTCCTTCTTCAGGGGTAGGATCTTGCATATAGAGCGAGTTCCAGTACCGACTTCCATTACTGGCCTTGATCTCGTTCTCGTCTGTTCTGAGAACTTCTTCCGATTTCCATTCGGGAAAGTAACTTCCTCCTATGGGAAGATCCAGTAACTCTGCTGCTTCTTCATCCAACCAGGCGGGAATTTTTATAACTTTCCAAGGAATGGTTTCATACTCAGACATGTTCTCTTGCTGTTTTAGAAGCCATCCGCACAGATCGTCGTAATGAAACCTTGTATTTATAATTACAATGGCACCGTTAGGCATGATACGAGTCCTTAAACCTGCCGGATACCACTCCTTGATATACCTTCTACCTGCATCTGAGAAAGCATCTTCTTCAGACATGACATCATCCAGGATTGCCACATGCGCTCCCCGACCTGCAATCTGGGATCTCACTCCAGCAGCATAGTAGGTTCCTCCCTGATTTGTCTTCCACTTACCTGCTGCCCTGACATCGCTTCTTAGAGAGACACCACTAAATATTTTCTGGAATTCTTCTGTGTTGACAATGTCTCTGACAGACCTGCCAAAGTCAGAAGACAATTGATCACTGTGAGAGACAGTCAGAATTTCATGATTAGGATTTCTTCCTATGTACCAGGCAGGGAATAACTTGGAACATATCACGGACTTGCTGGAACGAGGTGGAAGAAAGACCATCAGTCTTTTTATTTTCCCTTCTTCCATATCCTTAAGATTATCAGAGATAATTTTTATATGATTTCCCATCTTGAATTCAGGAACAAGGGTAGGAGCTACTAATCTGACAAAGGTCAAGAAATCTGTATTAGACTCTTGATTAATCTTTTGAGATAAGAGTCCTTTAAGATTGATAAATGATTCCAGATAATTTTCTTGTACATTAAGCATATATATATTATACACTATAATTCTTAAAATGGCAAGAAGTATTTATATATATATATATATATAATATATATCTAGATAGTTATTAAAATCCGACCAAGATGATCTTAATGATGACTTTTCCTTAAATTTTTAGTAAATAATTGGAGGTCATATATATATATATCAGACATGAGCCATTTTTTTTGGGGCGGGGCCTCGATCTTTACTAACTACTTGGGGATACATTATTAATAGTTACCTTTATTTGGCCGGTACAGTATAGTTTTCCAGGTCTTAGGTCATTACTTGGTCATTACTTGCTTGATACTTGGGGATTGCTTATGCGGAGGGTGTCGAGTAATGTCTTCACAAGGGAGAGTAAAGAATAGAGTTTAGACCTATTTCGGAAAGTGCATCGATACACTTTTGATCTATTCGGAAAGTGCATCGATACACTTTTGATCTCTTCGGAAAGTGCATCGATACACTTTTCAGTTGGATGTATTGACATACTTATTCAATTCGTTATGCTTCGGTTAGGTTGTCAGATCAGTTACCTAGATTGTTCTAGGGTTAATAACAATGTTGATAAGGGTTACATCCTAACACCCTAACCGAAATAGGATGACAGTAAAATCAGATAACAGCTAGAACACGCTGTTATTCGAACAGTGCGTTGATAGCTGTTATAATTCCTTAGGGGATTTTATAGTTATGACTACAAAAACAGCTAAAAAAACGTCAAATAAGCCAAAAGCAACCGAACAGGTTGCCAAGCCAGCTAGTGGCAAGGTAACAATTGCTTTCTTAATCGCCTTATTGACAGCGAACGTTGATCAGGCTAACGGCTTAACTAAGGACAACCAAGCCAATGGCAAGGTTATTCAAAGCTTAAAACGTATTAGAGTTGCAATTCATATTCAAATGAGGAATATGCAGAAAATCGGCTTGAAAGCTTTCAACAAGGCAATGCGTGAATTTGAGGATAAAGCCAACGGCGGTTCTATTTCCGATGATACGTTTAAAAAGCTTTCACGTTATGTTAATGATAAGCAGGTTCAAAAGGCATTCGATAAAATGGCCGCCGATGATATCATTAAAGCGTGGGACAGTAAGAAACTAACATCATGGAATAAGGTATTTGATGCTAGGTTTGATCGTAAATCACAGTCCCAAGAAAAGCTTAATTGCCTTAGTAATTCATCTGTTGAAATATACAGTTCTTGCATTGATACTTTCAACGATACTCACGGCTTAACTGACAAAGAGTTATCTGATGATGAGCAAAAACAGGTTGATGGTTGGTCGAATACTGTCATTAATTATCTTTACAATTATGACAGGTTGAATAACGAATTAACTGACAAATTTAACGCTCAAGGTTCGTAATATTAAGGGTCTAGGACACATTGTTCTAGACCCTTTTTTTTTGTTTAATTTCCGGTCTAACCGGATTTATATATGGAACATGTAACGTAGCTGCACAGCCTGGAAATACATCATGTAATGTGTACGCATGGAATATGTACCCACAGCCAGGGTAACATCGAATTGCCTGTAACCTGCTGATAGTAAAGGGAAAAAAGGCTCAACCTATTGACTAACTTTATTTTTATCTTTATAGTAGGCTGGTTTAAATGACTGATCTGAAAAGTGCATCGATACACTTTTGAAAGGCAAGAAAGAATGAGTAAACAAACAAGTGCATGTCAATCACCTGTCAGTGTACTGCCTCTAAGCACCAACGTTGTAAGTGTTGGGGGCAAGACACAACAAATAAAAGAAAGTAAAACATGGAAAGGTAAACAAAGACAGGCTGAAAAAGAAATAGATAATTTTGTCGGGAAAAGTAAACTCCCATTCAGTACCAATGTTGTAAGTGTTAGGGCCACTGAAGAGATCAGAACTGATCTTAAAAAATTGTCAACAATTCATAGTTCTGCCAAGAGTATAGATGAACAAGGGGAAATACTCAGCGGATACCCACACACATCATCTAAATGGCCTGATAAAGCCGGATGCAGCGTAGGTACACAGCTTGCAAAGTGTAAAAGCTTTGATGGATTTCTCAGGTTCACAGTGGACGGCGTTGAATACTGTGAGCCTGTCATGATGTCTCGACCTCATGGTAAGACTACCAAAAGGTCAGGCAGATTTGTTTGAAAAGTGTATCGATGCACTTTTTGAAAAGGAACAATCCTGTTCCATAACCAAGTAAGGAGAAAGCATGACTACATTTATACAAAAGGATGGTCGAGTTCTGGAAATTAATGCAATAGATTCCAGACTGAAGATGGCCGCAGCTCTGGAAAATTCCGGTGAACAGGCCAAGGCAGATGCAATGTTGGATAAGGCTCTGTTTGCAGAGAAATGGGTTAACAATTAGGAAGGAGATAAATATGTCGGTAGTAAAAACAACAAATAAAGATGGAATAGCAATAAAGAGTATCGTAATTGAACAGGATTACGAATTATCTAAGCTGCTTCATCTTTATCTTAATTCAACGTTGCCTTATGATACACCGTTGGAGAATATAACCTATGATGAAAGGGGAGAACTGGTAGTTAAAAAGGAGAAACCATTTATAAACAAGACAGCCTAACGGGGAAAGGCTGATACAATTTCCCTAACCTTTAGGAGTAAACAATATGTTTACACAATTAAAAGTAGAACGGACTGTCTATGAAGTGACAGACAAGTCACCACTATACCGTGAACTTAGGCCACATAAAACTCAACGAATAGTAAAGAGCGGTCACTTGGCGAACCTGATCGAGAGCTTTAAGAATAAGGGTTCGGCTTTGAAAGATGTACCAATCCTTGTGGATAGGTACGGTAAAATCCGTGAAGGACACCATAGGTATCTAGCAGCAACAGCCCTTGGCATCCCGTACTATGTCATGCAGGTATCTCATATGTACGAGAACATGATAGCTATCAATACCAATCAGAGAAACTGGGATGATGGAGACTTTGCTAACTACTGGGCTGTAATGGGTAGGACACCTTATAAAATATACAATAAGGTTAAGGCAGAACATCCTTACATTAGCTATGGAGTACTAGTGTCTATATTTAATAAGAAAAGCGGTAGACTACAGTCAGATAGTAAACAATTTAAAGAAGGGAATCTGACACTTGATCATCTAGATCATGTATCTAGAACGGTCAGGCAATTGGCCCAATTAAAAGGTATAGGAAAGAACCCGCCGTTAGATAAATCTACCTATTCAAAACAGCAGTTTCAATCGGCTATGCTGGAAGCATTACAGAATGTAAGCTTTGACTTTGAAAAGTTTAAGAAGAACTTGACAACCAAGAAGCACAAGCTTAACATATTGGGGAAGCGTACCGATATGCTTAAGGAAATTTATAAAATGGAAGGGAAGTAAATGGCTTACGATATCAGAAAATCCAATGACCAATGGGGCAGGGAATACTATCATAGAGATAGTATGGACTGGCTCGTTCCGGTTCTGTTTATTCCATACTTTGATTGGATATGTAACTGGAATAAGGGTATCAAACACCAATTGATGCTGACCTTAACTATTTTAAGGGAAGGTATCAGATGTGTCTGGCAAGATAGAACCAGAATTATCCGTAAGGAATTCTATCACAACGAGGAGTAAGGTATGAGTATGACATATCAAGAAGCTAAACGGATCATTGGCAATCAGCCACGTTGGGCAATTCATAACATGATACTTGCCTTAACCATGTGCCAATGGTTGAATACAAAAGAAGAAGAGAGACGGCTGGAAGCAGCTAAAATAGTAATAGAAGGGATAAAGTAACATGAAACTATCATCCGATCATCGAGCTATCATGAACGGTCAGACCATGTACCAGAAAAATGTACATGATCCGTTAACCTATCCTTACAAATTCATTAAGCCTGACACCGGAAGTAAGTTAGGTAAGAGGGTGCGTAAAGGTAAATGGAAGGGTATGAAATTCTACACCCTAACATTTGATGACCGCCCATCTGTAATCAGAATGTGGAAGGAACATGGACTTACCGTTGCTGATGTAGGTAACGGCGTTGAATTCTAGAGGTGACATATGATACTTAAAAAAGAACCTTACAAATATAAAAGTGGCAAAGGGTCAATAACTCAGACAGGTTATAAGTGGACATTCCAATGCGATAACCCTGACTGTAAAAAGGTATTCAATAGGGCTGGTGTTAAATCACGCCATGAAAGAGCCAATCATTACTGTTGTCATCCATGCTCAACCAGTGTGGTGCGAGGTATATGTAAGTTAGAAGATTGTGATGAGCCTATTCGGGGTAATGGTAACGTGCGAAAATTAGACAGCGGATTGTGTAGGAAACATCACAAAAAGCTAGGAAGAAAGCTTAGAGTAGCTCGCCAACGCAAGGAAATGTTCAAGATGATGGGCAACCAATGTGTTAATTGCGGAGAAAAAGACAGCATCTTTTTTCAAATAGACCATATAGAAAACGATGCCGATTATTCGGGAGATGGAAACAACGCACCATCCATAGAGTTAAGGCATTACTTACAAGAACCGGATCGCTACCAATTACTATGTGCCAACTGCAACCATGCTAAACGAATGAACGGCGGCGAACTGTACTTTCCTAAACATTTTACGAGAAGACAGCCTATGGGGAAAGGCTGACACAATTTCCCCTAACCTTTAGGAGTAGTAACTATGAATACTTTAGCTTTTGTTAAAGAAGAAAACGATGATCAAGTTGTAGTAGAGAAAACAAATCGGTTTACTATAGAAAAAGGTGTGCCGATTCCAACTTGGCATAACAATAATATTGATGGATACACCGGAATGTATCCATTTCATGACATGAAGGTAGGCGATTCCTTTCTAATACCCTGTTCGCCTATTACTCAAGATAAATTTGGAGCCAGAGTTAGTAATGCTGGTTCTAATTATACTAAACGGTGGAATTCTAAATTTAGAATGGCCTATCGAAAAGTAACGGGCGGCATTAGGGTATGGCGTATTCGTTGCAAAAATAGTAAGTAGATGAATGTTGACATACCCCTTGCTGATATGGTATCGGTAAGGGGTAGCAACGTGAGGAGTAAATAAATGTTTAACGATCTGTTCAGATGGTGTGATGACATTGGTATGTTCGCCAGTGACAGACCCATCAATGATGTAGGTGATGTTGAAGGATCATGTATCCATCGATCACCTTACTGTGATGAAACGTGCTTTAATATAAAACTCTATAAACTTTATCCCAATATGTTTAAGCGTGACATAAGGATAGAGAAAGATTGGCAAGCTCTAACACCGGAAAATATCCATGAAAATATTGCCAACTTTTTTAAACGTAAAAGAAAACAAACCAAAAGAAAAAGACTTAACACTAGAGGGGAATCCTTGAAGGATGTAAAGGATGTCTATCGGGTGAAGGCAATGTGTCAGGCAATGCCCGATGATGAGTTGTGGATACCAACCAAGGCATGGCGTGATCCTATCATGAAAGTTTTAATCGAACAGGAACTCATGCCCCTGCCTAACCTGGCTTTGAATGCCAGCACTGATCCAAGCACTACCAAAGAAGAATGGGAGATGCTTAACCGTGATGGATGGAACATCATGTTCTATGGAGATGATGAACTCAATCATGATCCAGCTACAGATGAACCCATGTTCCAATGTCCCAAGACTAAGAAGAAAATCAAGGGACATTGTGCAATATGTAAGGGTGGCTGCTTCAGTCAAACTACAATAGGAAAAAGGAGGACAATAAAACTTTATCAACATTAACAAGTATGTTATAATTAGATAGGAGAAAGACCATGAGTAACCAATACAACGATGCTTTATATGAAACTCTTTATGAAAAGCATTTAGAAAAAATGCTGGCAATACATAAGGATGTGGACAAAGCAGAACTCGAAGCTGAAACTTTAACAGAGAAAGAGATGGAGAAGGATGAATATGATAATTTTGTTGATGTTCTGGAGTCTGATATAACAAATGGAGTAATGGAAAAAACTTATCAAATACTTTTAACCCTTAACGTACCTAGTGGTTTAGATGGGGAACCTTACATAACAATTAAGGATATTATCTATTCTCATTTAAAAGAATTAATCGAGGATGATACCCTTTACTTTACGGAGATGGAGTAATGCTTAATGAAATATGTAAAGGCGGCTTCTTCAGTTAGACTATCAACATTAGAAAGGAGAACAAACATGGAATTCTGGAAAGATTTTATGAAACAGTTATTAGTTCTTTCAATAGGAATGATAATCATGGCTGCTTTTATTTTCGTTCTTTCACATGTGGTATAATAGAAGATCGACATGGAAAGGAGAAAAATATGGTAAACTTTTTACAATTATTATTAGGATTGACTGTCATTGTGGCTTTCCTAATCTTTTTTAATTTTATAATCTGAAAGGATACAAGATGCGATATAAAATTATACTGGAATGTTTAGACTGTGCTGGAAAAGGTACAATTTGTTATCAACATTCGCTATCGGGAAATCCAGAAATGGCAGTGACAGTTAGTAAGGTCGAATGTAGTACCTGTTCAGGTGATGGAGAAAATGCTACATATGATACATGTCTGGAAAATATGGCACATGCTCGGCTGGAATATCCTGATGCAAGAATAGAGGAATGCTAACATGAAATATTCCAAGGAAGAATATGATAAGATGTTAAAAATGCACATGCCTATTAACGATGCACATATAACCGGAAAAAAACCGGAAGTAATAGGCATGATAAGATCAAGTACAGATAAAGTAAAAACAATTCAATACTTACTTGAGAAAGTAATATTAAAAAGTAAGACAAAAGAAAGTATAGATGAAGTAAAACAAGTTCTATACTTGTGTGAGGAAGTAATAGTAGTGAACGAGGAAACTATACTTGAGATAAACAAGATATGAATACAGAGGATATTTTAAGGAAAAATGTAAAGGAGTTGCAAGAGCAACTGCAATTGCAATACATTAAAAATAAGGAGCTTACTGAAGGAATTTTTAAGCTGAATAAATTAATCAACATGTTACTAGGAAAGAATAAGAAATGAATGTACTAAGTCTCTTTGACGGCATGTCTTATGGTCGAATAGCTTTGGAAAAGTCCGGGATATCTGTGGATAAATACTATGCTTGTGAGATAGACAAGTTTGCCATAAAGGTATCCAAGGCTAACTATCCAGACATCTTCCAGCTAGGAGATGTAAAGGATCTAACCTGGAACGACTCAATGTTACATGCACACCTGCGTCCCAAGATTGATCTATTAATAGGCGGCTCGCCATGCCAAGGCTTCAGCTTTGCTGGCAGTCGTTTAAATTTTGATGATCCCAGATCTAAATTATTCTTTGAGTTTGTCAGGCTCATGGATGAGACAGAACCTAAATGGTTTCTCCTGGAAAATGTACGCATGAAGCAAGAGAGCCAAGATATTATTAGCAGGTATCTGGGTGTCCAACCTGTCATGATTAACAGCAACCTTGTATCCGCTCAGAACAGGAAGAGATTGTACTGGACTAACATCCCCTTCACCATGCCAGAGGATCGAGGTATCATGCTCAAGGATATCATCGAGGATGGATTGGTGGACAGAGACAAGGCTCTTTGTGTAACCTCTACCTATAAGAATGGTCCCAGACCTAAAGATTACTTTGAGAAATCTAAACGTCAGATAGTATTTAACTTTGTGGATAGGGACAAGGCTCACTGCCTAGATGCAAATTATTTCAAGGGTGGAAACCTATCTTCCTTGAAGAACTATTTTGAAAAGAGTAGAAGACAACTTGTATTTAGCAATGAAGGTATGTGCCATGACCTGAAGGGGCATGACCTAATCAAGAGGGTCTATCATCCAGAAGGTAAGTCACCTACCTTGACCGCCTGTACTGGTGGAAACAGGGAACCAAAAATTGCAACAGATAATTTGAAATGGCGTAAGCTAACACCGCTTGAGTGCGAGAGATTGCAGACAGTACCGGAAGGGTACACTGCACATGTATCCAATACCCAACGCTACAAAATGCTGGGTAATGGATGGACCGTGGACGTTATCGCCCACATATTCAAGAACTTAGGAGATTGATATGAGACTGGATTACTATGATGAAACGAGTGTTGTCTTTTACAAAGAGGATATGAAACCTGAAATCTGGAAATATATTTGCGAAGGTTTAGGAAAAGAACCTAAATGTAAGTGCGATGATTGGCCTGATGAATTAGATTTAATAGTAAGGATAAACAAAAAATGCTAAGAACAAAGGAAAGAATAGACCAAGTAAAGAAAACTGCCTATGAAAATTTAATGAAAGCCGATAACTGGGCGCACAGTAGGAAAGAGCTTGACAAAGAAATGTACTGGTCCCTCTATCGTGCAGATGTCCGGGAATTACTGGGTGTTATCGAAGATTATGAAAAGGAATCGAAGAAAACACTTCCAGAATTACAAAAAGAGATAGCTAATCTTATGAAAGAGGACAATGAAAAAACAACGTGACCCTAACTGGCGTTGGCTAAGAGCTTTGTCGCACAAAATAGTGCTTGCAAAGAAAGGAAGAAAGAAGTATAATAGGAAAATTAAACACAAAGAAAGGACTAGCATATGATAATGTTAACGATAGTAATACCACTACTAACAACAGCTTTCATATCAAATAACGCAGAGTTTTTTGATACGGCTAACGTACAAATAAAAGCTGGAGCTTCCTGGCACTATGTAGAACAGCAGCCTTTAGATCCTACAGCTAAAGCACTATCCCTACAGGTATCAGGAGGAGAGCCATACATTTTATTTAAACTTAAGGAGAAGTAAGATGAATTCTTCAATTCATTTTGTAAAGGAAGTAAGTATAACTTCCAGCGATTTAGCAAAAGATGCTGGTATGATTACATGTATAAAGATTAAGAGCCAATCAAAGTGGAGTGAAGAAGTCACTACTGAAGAAATAACATTGTTCAGTGATGACAAACTTATAACTAGTCTTAATGGCAAATCAATCCCTCATAAAAGGCGTAAATCATGAAAATTAAATTTAGAAACACTGAAGAGGTACATCAATTCCTGGAACGTGGAGGAGATGTATGGTGTATGCCAATGGTCGAGGAGTATGTTGGCATAAGTGATCCAGAAGAAGACCTGGATATAACGGAGCTTAATCAATGGATTGAAACAGAACGTAGTTCTTTTGAAAGAGGGTACGAAGAATTTCTTGACATTGATTGAGTAATATAGTATTAACTTAAGGAGAAAGACTATGTTTGATCATAGCAAGATAGACTTTAAGGTAGAGAAGTTCCCACTTATTAATAAATGGGAAGAAGGAGTAGTACCTGACATACGTGACTGGCATAATACAATACCTTCACATATTGGGGTAGGTCTGAGGCGTACAGATACCAAAGAACCTATAGGTATAGTCAGTGATGAGTACTTTCCTGTTCAGTATGCAGAGATAGTAGATGGTGTAGAACAAGCCTTACAAAGGGCTAAGATAGACATGACTGACGCTGACTTTACAACTAATGTCTATGATACTGGAGCTAAACTCGAACTCAGAGCTAAGTTCCCTGCACATGAGATGACCATGCGAGAAGGTAAAGATAGTATTATACCTGAGTTTGTTTTTAGGACTTCCCATAACCGGACATGGGCTAACAATGGTATGATGGGACTATGGAGATCCTTCTGTTATAATACTCTGGTCTCTGGTGATAAGCTGGCCTATGTCTATGGTAGGCATACCAGGAACTTTAATATTGCCAGCTTTGCTACCAAGATTAGGAATGCTGGTGAGTTTATAGCTGGCTCCGGTCTTGAAGAGATGAAGAACTGGTATGATACCCCAGTAAAAAGGTATGAGGCTATTAACCTCTTTACTAAAACACTGGCACAACGTACTGATAATGTCAGTAAGAAGAAGGTAGCTAACAAGGTAATGCTATCCAACCTTATGAAGATCTTCGATGAAGAGAACCGTCACATACATGGCCGTGGACACTATGAGAGCTATGCTCAGAGAGATGAAGGAACCCTCTGGACTGCATACAATGCAGCTACCTACTGGTCTTCCCATCCTGATAGTAAGCGTGGAAATTCACCACATAATGTAAAGGTTAACAGAGAAGATAAGGTCAGGAAGATGTTGGTTTCTCCAGAATGGGAGGCGTTGGCAGCTTGATTAGTCAGTGGTAGTGGGCCTTCAAGTGAGGGTCCACTTTATCACAAGGAGATTATAATGAGAAAATATATTGTAACAGTACTTCAAGAAATACAGGTTGAATATGTGGTACATGCTGACTGTGAACAAGATGCTATTGCTGAAGTAGAAAAATTGAGTTGTGATGAATATGATAATTTTGTTGATGTTCTGGAGTCTGATATAACAAATTGTGAAGAGGTAGAAAGTGAACAATGGTTATTAGACTCAGCAGAAATGGAGGGAAATTAAAATGACAGTATATTTTGTAACAGTCTTGATAATGTTGAATGTCCTACCTCCATTAGGTTGGATACAACATACGTTTGCTTACACTGATAAGAAATTGTGTGAGCAGTATATAAACGAATACAAAGAAGAAATTTCTTTATCTCTTAAAGCAAACTTTGGTTCTACACTAGTAGGTATCAAACAGTTTGAATGTATGACATATGAGCAAGCAATCAAACGTAATTTAGAGTTAGGGCATTAAGATGCAGTGGCATTGTGGACAATGTGGTAGTCCAGATATCGAATGGATTGCTGATCTGAATGGTGCTGATCCTTATGATTACTATGTATGTCTGGATTGTAATTATGAAGATCAGAAGAATTATTTTAAAGGGAGCAAGAATAATGAAATGGATATGGAATAACATTGTGATGGATAAATTCTCTCGTTTGGTATCTAAATTAGATGGCTGGCTATGGAGAAAACGATGGGATAACTACACTAAAAGGAAAAATAAATGGAAGACATAATTAACTTAACATCTAAACAAATTAGAGGTCTTATGTATCACTTGAATGAGGCGACACATCTCCAACAGGTACATGGTCGTACCCATGATCGTGTTATCACTGAGGGTATATTGGCCGGAGCAATTTGCTCTTATAATAGTCCTAGCATTCCTGATTCAATTGAAGAAGAGGAAAAGTAAATGAGTGTAATAGAAGGTAAAGTTTGGGGTTCTACTGAACCATTACTTCAATCCTCTGCTATAGAAATACACAGGATCAAAGTTAAGGAAGGGGGATATTGTTCACAACATGCACATCAAAGTAAGATCAATGCTTTCTATGTAATACATGGAGAATTAGAAATACAGAGATGGAAAGACTATGGTCTTTGTGATAGTACCTTGTTAAAAGCAGGTGATTTATCCATTGTCCCGGCTGGTGAGCAACATAGATTTAAAGCTCATAAATATACAGAAGCTCTAGAAATTTATTGGGTTGAGTTAAATCATAATGATATACAACGTGAAAATGTAGGAGGTATCTGATGGATTTAATACTTTTACTTTTATTCTTAATATAAAATAGGAGATATATATGTCATACATTATAGTACATGTTGACGATCCCAAAGAGTTAAGGACAATGGAAATTTGTCCAGATGAAGAGGGAGATTCTATAAAAAGATTTAAAACAAAAAGAGAAGCATTTAAATTTCTTGATGATATTGGTCTGCAACCAGACCTCTGGTATAATTCAGACATCCATGTATTAAGGCTACACTAATGAAATTAGTATTGACAAGTCTGATAGCAAGTTTTCTTTTAATATCAACAGCAAAAGCTAATGACTTTAATTGTTTAGTTGAAGCTATCTATCATGAGGCTCGATCAGAAGAGATGATACCTCAACTGGCGGTAGCCAATGTTATATTAACAAGAGTTGAAAGCAGTAACTTTCCTAATACCATATGCAAAGTAGTTCATCAAGGAAGATATTGGAAAAAAAATCCGGTCAGAAATAAATGTCATTTTAGTTACTGGTGCGATGGAAAATCTGAACGAATGAAAGATTTAAAAGCTTTGAAAAAAGTTTTAAGTGTTGCTGAAATGGCACTTAGAGGTGTGCAAATTAAACAAACAATAGGCGCAACACATTATCATGCTGCCTATGTTACTCCTTCCTGGGCTTCTGATCCTCATTTTAAATTATTAGGTCAAATAGGTTTACATATATTTTATATTGACATGAAAGAATAATAGGAGTATAATATGCAAAATTTAACTATATCAGAAGTCTGGTATAAACAAGTTACAGATTTAAAGAAACAGCTTGAAGAAAAAGAAAATACTATAAAAAAACTACGTATCGAACTAGAAAATTTAAATTATAAAAAAGCTAACCAAGAGTGGGTTGAAAAAAATGGCTAAAAACTTATGGCAGAAAGAACGAAATAATTTATTTAGAAATCTGGTTAAACAATACAGTCAAGAAGGATATACTCAAAAAGAATCTAAAAAATTAGCTAAACAAGAAATTAATGAAATCATGGAAGACAAAGAAGATTTCGTTCAAAACATATGGAGAGATACATTTCAAGATGGTTAACTGGAATTTAATTCTTAAACGAAAAGGAGGTGATGTAACAGTAGGTTTTTTTAAAACTAAGAGGGAAGCTGAAAATGAACTCAGTTATAGATATGAATTGTGTGAACACTTAGGTTACTCCCCAGATCTAACTTACGAAATTAAACGAGGCAAACCTAAAAAATAATAGGAGAATACTATGGTTAGTCAATGGCCTAGTAGAGGATCTTGTCCCGAATGCGGGGCAAGTAAAGCGAATGTTCAACATGAAGATGGGCATTCGTATTGTTTTAGTTGTCAAACAAGGTTTAACAAATCAGAAGAAAATAGAAACACATCTTTTAAGGTTATTAATATGTCTACTGAAACAGTTTTAGGAAGAAAAACAACTGGTCTAATATCAGATATTCCTGATAGAAAGATTAGTAAAGAGACTGCCAAGAAATATAATACACAGGTTAAGAAAACTGGTAATATAATTACCCATCATATTTATCAGTACTTTGATGAAAAGGGTAACCATATAGCTAATAAAATACGGCAAGTTCAAGATAAAAAAATCTGGTCTGAAGGAAAGATATCTGAGGCAGTTTTGTTTGGACAGAATATGTTTAATCAGACAGGTAAATATATTACTGTTTGTGAAGGCGAGCTTGATGCTATGTCTGCTTACGAATTGATGGGTTCCAAATGGCCTTGTGTTTCCATTAAAAATGGTGCAGCCGCCGCTCTTGAAAATTGCAAGCAAGCCTTTGATTATCTAAATAAATTTGAAACAATTGTTCTTTGTTTTGATAATGATAGGCCAGGAAAAGAATCTGCTCAGAAAGTTGCACAAATTTTTGAACCCAACAAATGTAAAATTGTTTCTTTAGAATTACATGATGCTAATGAATATTTAAAAACCGGACAAAGAGAAAAGTTTACTCAGGCTTGGTGGAATTCTAAGGCCTATACTCCAGCAGGTATTATAAATCTTGCTGATCTAGGTGAGTCTCTCTATGATGAATTTGATTGTGAGATATGTCTTTATCCTTGGCCTAAGATGAATGAGAAGACCTATGGGTTACGAACTGGTGAGCTTATCACCTTTACCAGCGGTGCTGGAATGGGAAAATCTAGTATAATACGTGAACTAATGTATCATCTCATGATGAATACTAAAGATGGAATTGGTGTCTTAGCTTTGGAAGAAAGCATTCGTAACACTGCTTTTAGTATTATGAGTGTCGAAGCAAATGCTAGACTTTATATTAAAGAAGTTCGGAAGAAATTTACTGATAAACAACTAAGAGATTGGCAAAAGAAAACTATTAACACCAAAAGATTCTATGCTTTCGATCATTTTGGATCTATATCCAATGATGAGATACTTGATAGGGTCAGGCATATGGCGAAAGCTTTAGATTGTAAATGGATATTTCTAGATCACTTATCTATTCTAGTATCAGGACAAGAAGATAATGGTGATGAGCGTAAGTCCATTGATATTCTTATGACCAAGCTGAGAGCTTTGGTAGAAGAAACTGGGATAGCCTTGATACTGGTTAGTCATTTAAGAAGGCCAGCAGGTGATCGAGGACATGAAGAAGGAAAGGAGGTAAGTTTGTCCCATTTAAGAGGCTCTGCTAGTATTGCTCACTTGTCAGACAGTGTAATAGCATTGGAGCGAAACCAGCAAGCTGAAGATGAATATACAGCCAACACAACCACAATAAGAATTCTTAAAAATAGATATACTGGAGACACTGGTGTATCTTGTTACCTGCATTATGATAAAGATACCGGACGTATGACCCAAGTAGACAACCCTTTTATGGAGAATAATAATGAAGAAACCTTTTGATAAAGATCTCTACGACAAAGCTGATAGCACAGCTAAAAAACATATGATTAACTGGTTAGAGTTTACTCAACCTGCATGTACAGTTAATTCAGAAGAAACTACATACTTTGATCTTACAGTTAAAACAGATGATGGAGGAAATCCTCAATTTTATGAAGTTGAGATTAAGTATGCATGGAAAGGAGAATGGCCTGAATCATGGCTGGAATTACGAATTCCTCATAGAAAGAAAAGATTACTTGAAAAATGGAAGAAGGATCATAAGAATTCTTTATTAACATTCATAGTTTTTAATCATAATTGCAGTAAGGCATGGCACGTAGATGGAAATACAGTACTTGAAAGTGAGGTGAAAGAAGCTCCTAATAAAAATATAAGGAAAGGCGAATTGTTTTTTCACATTCCAGTTGAACAAGCTTATCAGGTAGATATGTCCTATGGTAGACGCAGTCGTTGATATCGAGACAGATGCTATAAAAGCTAATACCATACATTGCATCGTAGCCCAATCTTATTCTAACAATGAACAAAAAGTTTGGGTGCAGGAAGAGTGCCAACAATTTAAAGATTGGTCTTCCAGAATTGATAATTTTATTATGCATAATGGTATTAGTTTTGATGCACCAGTTCTTAACCGTTTTACAGGTTCGACAATAAAAGTTTCACAAGTTAGAGATACTCTAATTGAGTCGCAGCTTTATAATCCGGTTAGAGAGGGAGGACATTCTCTGGAAGCATGGGGAAATAATCTTAAATTTCCTAAAGGAAACTTCAATGAATATAAATATTACAGTCCAGAGATGTTAAAGTATTGTAAAAGAGATGTTGAATTAACACTTAGACTTGCCAGAACTTTAGAAAAGGAAGGAAAGAATTTTTCAGATAGATCTTATATTCTAGAACAAAAAATTAGAGCTATCATAGATCAACAAGAGAAGAATGGATTTGCTTTTAATATCCAAAAAGCAATGATACTACTTGCTCAACTTGAAGATGAACAGCATGGTCTTGAATGCAAAGCTGAAGAAATATTTGAACCTATCATTACTTACTCGCCTGTTAAAAAGATACCTAAAAGTACGCCTTTTAATATAGCTAGCCGAAAACAGATTGCAGAACGACTTATAGAAAAAGGTTGGAAACCTGAACACTACACAGATAAAGATAACATTATTATTAATGAAGAAGTTCTTTCCAAGATTAAGATGGAAGAAGCACAAATGTTTAGCAGATATTTCCTTCTTCAGAAAAGAACAGGACTTCTCAAAGCCTGGATACAGGAATGTGAAGAGGACAGGAGAGTAAGAGGAAGAGTTCTTACCCTTAAGACCATTACAGGAAGGATGGCCCATCATAGCCCCAATATGGCCCAAGTACCAGCATCTCATAGCCCTTATGGAAAAGAGTGTAGAGAATTATGGACAATATCAAATCCTGATACTCATATTTTAATGGGAACAGATGCTAGTAGTCTGGAATTAAGATGTCTAGCTCATTACATGAATGATTCAAAATTTACCAGTGAGGTTCTTATAGGAGATGTACATTCAGCTAATCAGCACATGGCAGGATTACAAACTAGAGATCAAGCTAAAACATTTATTTATGCATTTTTATATGGAGCCGGTCCTGCCAAAATAGGTAAGGTAGTAGGAGCTGGCGCTAAAGAAGGTACTATATTAATTAAAAGATTTCTTAAAAATATGCCAGCTTTAGGTAGACTAAAAAACAATGTACAAGAAGCAGCAAAGAAAGGAAAGATAAAAGGTCTTGATGGAAGAGAGTTTCAAATAAGATCTGTTCACTCTTCCTTAAATACTCTTATCCAAGGAGCAGGTGCGATTGTCTGTAAACAATGGCTGGTTCATATGACTGATCGAATACGAAGATCGGGAGTAGATGTTAAGCTTGTAGCTTCTGTTCATGATGAATATCAATTTGAAGTTGCCAAGAAAGATGTTCAAAAATTTGGTCAGATAACCAAAGATGCAATCAAAGAAACAACACATACATTAGAAATGAAATGTAATTTATCTTGTGAATATAAAACGGGAAACACATGGGCAGAAACTCATTAATAAAGTGTTTGACACATGAAAGTTTATATGCTATAATTCTACAACAATCAGAAAAGGAGAAAGATGACAAACAAAATTTTAAATACATTGTTAAATAACAATTTTAAACAAATTTTTAAGGAGAATCTAAATGGCTACAAAAAATAGTGTGATCTCAGGCGAAGCATGGTTTGCATGGATAACGAAA
>Ga0208180_1000730_pt1 | contig 25051 bp, 21 predicted proteins | sample MalvireepMed_s16_FD_184241 | JGI IMG/M metagenome (GOLD analysis project Ga0208180, IMG submission 184241) | Marine viral communities from the Global Malaspina Expedition - Malaspina viral metaG DeepMed_s16 (SPAdes) (version 2) | ecosystem: Environmental > Aquatic > Marine > Oceanic | place...
CCCCCGAATCCTTTCGCACCGGCAGCGGCTCCGGTAACTGCCGCGTCTTTAGCATGTGCAGCAGCATCAGCGTCAGTTGCAACGGTATCCGACATGTGGGCACTTGCATCCGCAGCGGCTGCGCGAGCAGCAACAACATCACTGGCAGCAGAATCATGCGCGGCAACAACCTTTTCCAGATCCGCAGAGGCTGCCGCTTCAGCAGCAACAAGCTTGTCAAGGTCTGCTTTAGTCGCACCCTCGGCTAATGTAGCCGCCTTCACTTCCCCGGCAGCACGAGAGTGTGTGACAGCGGCTGCCTCTACATCTGCCGCAAGACGCATTTCTGTAGCGCTAAGGGCTTCTATGTCTGCTGCCATCTTGGCTCGCTGAGCCGTTATTTCCTGCGCCTTGGCCTGTGATTCCAACATAGTCACTTTAGTATTATCCATTGTTGCCGCAGCATTTCCCTCCATCTGGGCAGCCTGATGCGCCATCCCCGCCGCCTGAAACTCTGCGGATTCGGCTGCGTGGAGATCTGCAAGGGCTTTTGTTTCTGCGGCGGTAGCACTCTCAACATCCATGGCAGCAGCTAGCTCTGCGGTGGAAGCTTGAGTCGCATTTGCAGCAATAATAGCTTCAGACGCACCAGCCTCATGTGCCTTTGAAGCGACAACAGCTTCAGACGCCCCAACTCCTTCCATTTCAGCCATGGTCTTAATTTGGAGAGCCCCAGTATTCTCCATCTGTGCCGCTATATTCGTTTGAGTGGCTGTAGCATCTGCTACCTGTGAAGCAATATGAGTTTCCGTAGCCCCAATTTGTTGGGCCTGAACTGTTATTACTCCTCGCGTGGAAGAGGCTTCTTGCGCCTTCGCAATAGCGGCATCGGTTGCCGCCATGGCATCGGCATGCACTGAAGCAGCATGCTCCTTGGTGGCTATGGAGTCCGCATATGCAGCCGCCGTTGCGTCGGTTCTTGCCATCGCCTCTTCATGGGCCATTATAGACGCCAAGTGATTAGCGGAGGAAGCGTCATATTGGGACTGTGCGTTCATCATTGTCGCCGCTGTATTATTGCGAGCGGCAACGGCAGCTTCTGTATCAGCCATAGCCTTATTCTCAGCCATAGCGGTTCCCTGTAGGTCTGCCAGAGCAGACTGCTCTTTGGCAACCTGCGCTGCCTTGATGGTAGCAATCTCCTCTACTCTGGTCTGGGTGGCCACTTTTGAGGCTGTGATCTCTTCTAATTTGACTATAGCGGCAGCCTCTGTCTGCGCAATCTCGCTGACCTTGGACAAGGCGGCTGCGTCTGAGGCGGTGGCCTGAGCTATATCGGAAACTGCAACAGCTTGTCCGGTAGCAGCCTGTTCTGCGTTTACGACAGCATTAGCTCTTCCGGTAGTAGCCTGTTCTGCGTTGGCCCCAGCGGCGGCTTGCGCTGCCCCAGCATTCTCAGCGTTGCTCTCGGCAGCAGCAGTGGCAGCAATAGCTTGTTGTTCGTTGGCAGCAGTAACCTGAGTAGAAGACGCTACTTGCCCTTCTGTCACCGCCTTCTCTCCCGCCTTAGCGGCTGTCATGCTCTTTATGGCTTCTGCCGCCTGCATGGCAGCAAAACCAAGCATGCTCACAGATATTAAAGAGCCTTCAAAGCTACTAAAGTCCAGCATTTGAAGGGCAAAGACAGCACTCGTAGCAGCCCCCATAAAGTTCATCATTGCCATTGATCGCGTTTGTGCAGCTTGCTGGACCATGTCCGCATCCACTTTGACTGCCGTAGCATGGAGATTGGTCGCACTAGTGTCAGCCGCCGTAGCAGCAGTATCGTTTGATGTGACATTTCTGTGCATCTGCATTACAGCAGAATCAGAAGAACTGGCATTGCCAAGATTCTTTACGCTAACAGAGGCCTCTATAGCAGCTTGATTCAGTAGATCAACACCTACGTTAGCTCCGGTATTCATCACTGGTCCGCCCGCTGGTCCGCCACCGAACTGCATGGGAACTCGACCACCCCTCTTAAATCCTCTCCTCCCAACATAACCGCCAGTTGCTGCGGGCATCCTCTTTGAGAACTTGCCCTCTGGGGTATATCCTTGGGCGAGAGCTTCTTGAGCAATATCTTTTTTAACTATAAAAGATCCGGGAGCTAAGTCGGCCTCAACACTATCTCTACTTCCTGATCCGGGAACAAGAGAAACTCTACGTGGATCAATATTAAAAAGAGCATTTAAATTGCCAGCGGCTAGTTGCTTGCCTGTTTTAGGACTAACTCCCTGAACCTCCATTTCGCCCGGCATGAGAAGAGCTTCCAATCTTCCCTCCGCATTGAAGGGCTCAGTTGGAGCATAGCTTCCTTCTTGAGCCTTAGCTGCTCCTCCCCTGAATTGACCCGCATTGGCAATCAATACAGCTTCAATGGTCTGAGCAGCATAGGCATGAACCTTGCTCGTCAAACTTCCAAGGGTGTTGGCATTAAACGATGCTTTTGCGTCAACAGGACCCTCATTAAGATCTGGAAAAAGGCCCTTAAGGGGGCCTGCGCTTACAAAATCAAAGGTTGCATTTGGAGCACGAGGAACCACAACGCCGTCATTTTCCGTCTCCGACCAAGGCATACCAGCTTCAGCAAGGGCTCCTTCAAATATATTGCCAACGATTTGATCAATGTTAATTTGCTTCAAGTCGGTAGACAGTTTTTTCGCCGGAGGGAGTGCGTTCGGAATAGAACCCAGAACAAGCTGCGCGGTTTGGTCTACTACATTGCTGACACTTGTTGTGATCTCCTTTTCCATCTGTGCCGAGGTTGCAGCAGGAAGGCTTCTGGCTTGTAACATATAATCAAAATTATCGATGCCCTGCGCACCAAGCATCTTAACTACTTCCGACTGCTGGCCAGCTTTCATCTTTAGTCCTTTTTGACCCTTTGTGGCTAAGCCAAGCTTCGCTCCTCCTGCAATCCCCGCTTTAGATGGGCCCTTGTTGCCCGGCAATGATTTGAACATGGCCATTTCGTTAATGATTTCATTTCTCGATATGGAACCTCGCAAGTTTTCTTTTATTTGTCTAAAGTGATGTCCTTTTCCGCTCTTTGTCGAAGCGGGCTCGTTGGATGCCCTCAAGAAAACGGCCCCATAATTCTTCGGAACTTGCGTATCAATAAGCGCATTGACTTGTGGTCCAAAACCCGCTCCCGTCTCCTCAAGGCCTGCTCCCTGAAGGGTGCCATATTGCCCCTTTCCTCTGAAACTATCCCCCACTGGAGCCAACCTGCCTTTTGGCCCCCCCATTATCTGCGGCAGCATTGTTGTGGGACGCATGCCTGCTGGCTGCATTCCGTAGGCCATCCCAACCCTTCCCCCTCTTGAAAAACGAGTTCTTCCTCCCCGCCGAACTCCTCCTCCTCCTGAAAAGCCTCTCCCTCTGGGTCCCGGCATCGGGGCACGCCCACCACCGCCGCCCATCATAGGAATCCGCGACATGGAAGTCGTAAGCCTCTCCATAGAAGCCGTAAGCTTCTGTAGGGAAGTTTTGAAGGAGGTCGACAGATTATCAATTTTGGTGCCGAAGCCCTTTAGGTCTGTAGAAAGACCCGTTAACGCGTTTGTGTTGGGGCCAAGGGCGCTGGTATTATTTGCTAAATTATTAATAAGGTTTTGCTGCGCGGCACTTACTCCTGCTCCCCCACCGGCTCCCCCTCTTCCTCCTCTGGGGCCAGCAACAGCACCGCCGACACGCTCACCCAACCCTCCGGCCCCACCCATTCCCTTGGTGGAACTCATAAATCCTGCTCCGAACGCAACCATACCCTTGCTAAGTTTGGTGGCTGCCATTGTAGCTAGGAGAGGCAACAGGGGCCTGATTGCATCTCCCATTTCGATGAAAGCATTTGCCGTATCGAGAGCCATTTTGGCTAGAGCCTGAAAGGTCTTTCCTTCGGTAACCTTACGAATAAAGTTGTCCCACTTAGCAGACAACTGCTCGAACTGTTTGGCCAATGGCTTCAGACCAAGCTCAACATCTTTACCAAGGCCCTCGGCTGCTCCCTTTTGAGCTTCACCCAAAGCCCTTTCTGCTTTTTTAAATTCACGAATGGCGGGAATTAATTTGCCCACCTGACGCATACCACCCAACTCTTCCGTAATAGCAGACAGGGTGACGGCATCTCCCCTTTGAATAATTTTATCAAGCTCTGTAGAAAGCTTTTTAAACGAATTAAAAAGACCAATAAACTTACCATCAGCATCCGTAAGATTAACCCCCAGCTCTCGAAGCATTTCAATAGTGCCACGGCGCTGAATTCTGGTAAAGATAGTTCTTAAGCCCGTAGCAATCGTTTCTGCGGACTCTCTCGTAGTGGAACGGACGGCAGTAAAGATACTAATAAATTCTTGGAGTGCTTCAATTGGTTCCTGAGTCTGTTTTGCGGCAAGAGCAAACACACCGCCAGCACGCCGAATAGCAGCAACCATATCCTGCGATTCAACAGCAAATTTCTTGGACACTTGATTTAATGATCCAAGCACTGCTTCCGATTCAGAAGCCGCTATCTTAAACTGAGCAAGGGAAGCGATAAGACCTTCCGCAGTATTCTCCATCTCACCGAAGGTGGGAGCAAGACTAGATCGGGCGATGGCCCTCATGGACGATTCTACTTCACGTATGCTCTGTCCCGTTTGAGCAAACAGCCTTGCTATATTGGCAAGCTCGTTGGCGTCAACGCCCAATGCCACAGAAACTTCAGTAACAGATTTCTTGAGACCGCCAAGCTGCTTTTGAGTTCTACCGGTAATTTGCTGGAGCTTGATAAGAGATCTTTCAAACTCAAGAGCCTTTCCTGTGGCTTCTGTTATGGCACTTCCAAGTCTGAAAACAGTAGCTGTAACAATAGCTGCTGCGGCAAATCTCTTGAAGGTTAGGGCTGTCTCACGCCCCAGCATATGCATTGCGCCTGCCGCCTGCTGAGCGTTCCCTTTAATTCCCTTTAAATTGTTACTAAGTCGCCCTGCCCCAGTTCCTGTTTTCTGAAGAGCCGCCCCTGTTCTTGTTGCTGTAGTTCCTACTGCCTGCACATGCTTTTGTGCGGTCGCTGCCGTTGAGCCCATTTTTGAGAGCTGATTATTAAGTTTAGAAACCCCTTTGGTTCCTTGAGTCTGAAGGTTAATGGGAACATTGATGCCACCAAGCTGGGTTTTGATCTGGTTCGTAACTGCCTGAATATTCTTCGGACCCTGAAGAATTACGTGGGCATTAATGTTAAAAGCCATGCTACATAAACCTTAAAAAAAATGGCCATACCGCAAGACAGGGGGTGTCTAGTAAGTATGACCACTTATCCGTTTTTATTCTTCGGATGCCTCGTCGACCTCAGCATCTTCAGTTTCTTCTTGTGCTTGTCCGGTCTCGGCCTCCTCTTCGGCTTCTACCTCGTCTTCGACTTCGGCTTCTGCCTTTGGCTCGGCCTTCTTCTTTTTAGGCTGCTTTTTAGCTGCGGTAGCTTTCTTTGCACGGGGCTTTTTCTTTGGCTTCTCTTCTTCAGCCTCGTCTTCTACGTCTTCGGTAGCCTCTTCAATGGGTTCTCCCTTGTCGTCTAAAAATGGACTAAATTCTACGTCATAGTCTCCGGCGTCATTGACTGTTCTTCCTTCGGTATCAACATGTTCAAAATCTTCATCGTTAATCCACCTAATAAGACTTCCGAACTCATCGATATGACGACCGTCTCGATTAACTAGCCTTCCGTTGTCATCAACAAGTCGGTAATCGTCATTAACAAAATTAAATCGCTTCAGAAATTGATTCTCTGGAAGCCTTTCATCAACATTCTCGCTTCCCGAAAGAAGGTAGTAAAAATGGGATGCTCCAGCAAGGGCGACCGGGTCATCCTGATTTAACAGATAGTCATCCAATCCGTTGTCAAAATACGATTCGTCCGTATCATCATACACCAAACAAACCGCAAAAAGATAGTTGAAACGAGAGGCATCTGCCTTCCCCTCACACGTATTAGAGTCCAAATCCGTGCGACTGGAAAGCAACGTAATCATCTGCTGCCGGGCATCAGACATTTCCATCGCAACCTTCTTTGCGTTAGCCAGTTTAATGCCACCCTTTTTCAGCTTATATTCCCCGTCAAGAATAGACTGTCTCAGCCCTTGGTACTCCTCTTCTCGGCCATCGCTCCAAAGCTTTCTTTTGCGCAGCTCAGATTCGAGCTGTTCTCGCAACATGTCGCCTCGCTGAAGAGCCTCATTAAAGCTCTGAGATCGAATCTCGTTTGCCTTTCGAATCTCGTCTACCTTCGGTCTCCGAACCGCATACATTTTTCCATCTACTTCAAAACTCTTTTTATTTTCATCAGCCATTTTCGTACTCCTCATCATCCTCATGGTTTACAATAAAATTAGTTACATATCTATTCCAAGAAATAGTATACTGGGCTATTTCACTCTGGGATGCCCTCAAATTAGAATTTCCCAAATCTAAAATCTTTGTTCTCGCTTCTTCCCACGCCTCCCTCCATTCTAGTTCTTCTTCCGTTAATTCATTATAGTTGATTCCATGACCCCATAGTTCTCCAAAAAACTCTTCTATTATAGCAAGAGACCCTATGGTAGTAGTGTCAAATTTCTTTTTTATATTATTAAGCAGCCTTTTCTTAGAAGAGTCCTTAAATTTAGCCTTTCTGGGATCATTTCGGGATGGTCTCCCCTTCTCGCTCATAGTATTTACCTTTGTCCTTTCACTTGTTCCATCATCTGATTGCGAAGTTTCATTTTAACATCTTTCAAGTCCGTTTCATCTAGAGGCTGTTCCGAACTCTTTATTTGCTGGAATCGGCTCCGTAGCATACCCTTTTCTGTCTCATCGTTAACAGAATATATCTCTTGCCCCTCTGAATGAGTATCGGCCAGAACGTACAGCTCGTCTCCCTCTTGGTCTGCTATCTCATCAATACGCTTCTTTTTCTTTTCGTTCTCCCTCTTTCTGTTTTCAAATATCATCCAACCATCAAACATGTCATGATCATTAATTACCTCATCGTCAGGGCAGTCTGGGTGCTGAGCAGCATTGTCATACATTTTACAGACAGCAACCATGGCTCTTTGGTATTGGTTTAAATGAGAGGAGGGTATAATAACGGCCTCGCTCTGCGTAGGCCCGAATAGGTTAAGCATGGGGTTTCCAAAAAGATTTTGCTTGCTAACCATCCAGTAGCTTCTCCACGGTTCATTTCTAGCAATATCCCTCATTTGTTCCTGAGTAATAACGTCACTCTCCCTAGCCTCATATGCTTGTTCCATTAATGTAGAATCCTTCACGCCAAAATCTTTCTCAGAATATAATCGTTTGTTGTCTTCATCAAAGGTACATACTGCGGCTAAAAACTGATTTTTAATCGCTCGTCTATGATATTCTAATGTCATGGGGGTAATAGAATATTTCCTGCTAAATGCCTCCAATATAGAATCCTTAATCCCCTTGAGCTTTTTTCGTATTGAGTCTTGTGCTTTTTTATTATAAAGGCTTTTAAATAGAGCCTCCTTAAGGTCTTCTAGATTCTTGTCCCCCTCTTTCATTGCTTCTTCATCTTGATACGTCCATATTCCCTTGTTGTGTAAATATTCCTTGGCCTCTTCTTCAGATAAGAGCTGTTTAAATGAAACTCCAACTGAATCCTCTAAGGATATTTCCTCCGCCAAAAGCAATTGTTCTGGTGTTGGATTAATTATCTTGTATCTCTTTTTTTTAAACGCAAAAAAGGTTATTCCTGATAGTAACTTTATGGCTAACCTTTCCCTTTCGTGATCTTCCATAGTTCCTTAGCCGTTCAGTTATTATTCTGCTGCCAAACGCGCCGCCTCATAAAGACCGTTAGACACTGCAAAAAGAGGTTCCTCTGCGTGTTTGATTTCTGAAATAGGGACCGGGAAACCTTCTTTCGTAAGCTCCCTAAGCCTTTCTACAAACCCAAGCACCAGAGAAGTTCCTCCCGCAACCACGATTGACATTTCCATTGTTACATTAGGAAGCTTCTTTTTAGGGGTATTCTCATAAAGCTCTTTAAACTTTTCTACAACATAAGAAATAAGGGCCTCATAATAAATAGAAATTGCTTTCTGGATACCATTTGTCGAATCATAAAGGCTAAAGTCCGCCTTTTCCTTGATTGCAGTCACAACATTGTTTGTTTCATCAGTATGCTGTGCTGCGTGAGAATCAATCCAATCTCCCCCTCTACTTAAACTAAAGGCAAAGACTGGTATTCCCATGAAAGAGTAGACAACATTGCACATGCCAGCCCCAAAACTCATTCCAATTCCAGTATACTGAGTGTCAGCAAGCTCAGAGTACACAATAGCCAATCCCTCTGTCATTACATTAATATTCTTATATCCTAAGCCCGAAAAGACGCCATGTAAGATTTGCTTGTGGTATTCTACATCAAAGTCGGCATCGATTGGTTCTGCGGGAACACAGTAGTAAAGTACGTCATCCTTGCTCTGTGCTTTTCCTGCGATGGCTTTGACTAGCTCAGAGACCATCATGTTGGAAACAGGTTGTTTCGGATTTAAAACCCCTTGGGACATAGGGCGTAAGCACTCCTGATGGAATAAATTTGCAAACTTAAAGGCATCGTCGCCCAAAACATAAAGCTCACCATCCACTTTGACATAATGGGCCCCTGCGTTCTTTAGCATGTTCTCACCAAATTCATTAGTAGAGCCTTCTAAAAACTTAGACGGATTGAGCTTAAAAAAAGCGTCTCTAACTTTTCTAAACTTTTTAGAGCTGCCTTCCTGTTCGGCACAGGCAATAAAGCCAGTCCCAATATCAATTCCAACAGACCTTTTTGTGGAAGATCCCTTGTTGCTATTTGTATCGTTCATTTTAATGGTCTCACATACTTTAGGATGATATGAATGTATTGTTTTTCCGTCATAGGTATAAGTGTCCTCCTCTAAAAAAACTTCCTTTGTGTCTTCCTGCGAGAGGGGGTTTTCGTCCGGAATAACGGGATCGGGCCCAGAGGGTGCCAGAGGAGGATTGGATTCCATGTCAATAAAAGATTGCTGATATCCTGACATCCTTTCAATTCTTTTTGGGGTGTTCATGAACCTCCCCTATCCTGTTGTCTCCAAATGAAGTTTCTATTTTAGGCGTTTCATAAAAAACTTCAACCGAACTATTCTTTAAATTAGGAAGATCGTCGGCAGAAGTATGTGTTCTTTCCTCTTTTTCCTTGTTGTGTTTTGTAAACTTTCCAAAATCAGTATATTTAGAAAGCATTTTAATGGAAAAGTAAATTAACCATGACGCTCCCAAAGTTATAATAGCGCCACAAACAGCAATTTTTATTAAATAATCTGGCATTTCCACGCAAAACCCTTCCTTATGACAAAAAGGGAGGCAGCACTAAGGCTGCCCCCCTTATTTATTGTCAGCAATTAAGCATTAATATGGCCACGAGGACACACCGTTGCCCATGTAGTCGTGCCTATGTTGCCACCATTTATCTCCAGAGAGAGAGCCTCCGCTAACGAAAACGTCTCTTTCGTGGATAAGGGTGAAATCATTGAACGTGCTGTAGCTGTAGGTTACGGTAGCGTTTCCACCGCCAGCATCGCCCCCACCATAAGTAACAGAAGCAAGCTTGTTTTTCTTGCCAAGCCAGATTCGCGTACCTTCGCAGGAAGCGATTCGGATCGCTCGGTTGGCCAAGTTGTTGGCTTCCCCAGAGCTGCATCCACCGCCACCGGGTGGCATGTGACCGCAAGAATCAATTGCATTTACAAGATCGCCGCTGGAAGAAATGACTTCAATATCACAAGTAACTTCGATTGGGAAAGTCACTGGGCGTGCATAAGAAACCTTTTTACCAAGCTCAAATAGCTCTTCGCGGGCAACGTCAACAGAAACAGACATGGACTGGAGATGGGCTGTATCTTTCACTCCAGTATTGTTAAGAACATAGACTCCGGGAATGTCTCCGGGAAGAACGGTTAGGTCTGGATTATTGCCTTGCAGGACCATCATGGCAGTGTCCGTCTGATCTTTGTTCCCGGTAGCCAAAAGAATGTTCTGGCGTCGATTGACCCCACCGGAACCAACCGGGGAATCGTCATTGCCCCCAAAAGCGCCAGCAGCGGCGTCTGGGAAGTAACTTGGCGTACACTGTAGGGCGCTGGTTGTTTGACCGGTTCCCCATACCTTGCTGTTACCAACGAGAGTGATGTCTTCAGAAAAGTTATCATCTATTGGGAAATTATAAGATATAGAGGTAGGATACAGGCCCGACATGCTAACCCACGTTTGGGCGGTTGAGCTGTCTTGACCCGCAGACTCTTTACCTTCGTCCCAAACGCCAAGCTGAACAAAGCACTTATTGGCTGACGTACATCTTTTTGCAAGCTGAGGACCATCGGTTTGATCAGATGTGGCAAGGCACCAAAGGGGAATGTAGCCATCCAGCACCTTTGTCATTGTCACTTCAATGTCAGGAGTTCCTTCAATATTTTCATAAATAGCAAGTTGACCAAGTTCAAATACTTGCTCTAAATTGAACGTAGTCGTCAGGCCCACAGACTGAACACCGTGTGCTACAGTGCGCGTACCTTCTGCCGTTGAAGCATAACCTGAGCTATTTTTGGTGAAGGAAACTTGCTGAATTGCGTAATAGACTCTATTATTAGCCATTTAAACGTCTCCTAAATTGTTTTAGTGAATTTAAGTTTCCGCATAAATAATACACCATTTGGGGGCAAATTAACTTAAAACGATCTCTACGGTGGCCCTTACGGTGCCTTCGTGGAGTCGTGGGTCATGAGATTCCATTTCTGTAATATTCATGTCAATAACTCTAGCCAAAAGGTATCTATACTGCGGGGTTGTTACAACATTGTCATAGTTTAACGGAGAGCCTACTTTCATGCCTCTATAGTCTAAGGGATATACGCCGCTAGTTATTAAGGTATCTGTATCAAACAACCATATTTGGCTGTCTATTTGATAAGATAATATATCAACAAGCTGATTTCTCCACCATCTAGACTCTCCCAAAACGTGAAATACAATATCTTGCTGAACAAATTGTGAAGTGTCCCCTAGTTGATAAGGGACAAATCTCCGCCTAGGAACGACTTCAAGGACTACTGCTGGCATTTGAACACGATTGTTTGCCAACACTCCCCAAGAACCTGAACCCGTCATACTATATGTGCTGTCATCTACTCTTAATGAATTGTATTGAAGTTCGTCCCACCAAGGGGCCTGATCTGCCACATATACTTGAACATTCCTATAGCTATGTGCAACCTGAACATTCGAGGTAGTTGCAATAGCACTATCAAAAACTACCCTCCCAAGAGGATAATTATAGTGATGCCCATATGTAGCGTCTCCGGTAGCATAAAGAGTGTCATTGATATATACACCGGAAATCTGTATTGGGTCATAACCTGAATAGGAACTTCCTGTTTCCCACACCCAGTCCTTTCTTGCTCCTTCCCACACTTGACCATCTGTATAGGATGGGTCGCTAACAAGCCTCAAGGTATTAAAATTACCTCCAAAGGCCCCGGAAGTGGGTATTTCTACATTGCTCCATCCGCCTATTCCAAGGAAAGACCAGTCTAAAAACCATTTGAGGTTATTTTCTATTTCAGAACTTAATAGACTTTCCCCTATCTGAGAAACTTTATTAAATTTTGTATATGGTTCGCAACCCATTTTATATTACCTTTGTCAACTCCCTCCGCACTACTATGTCTATATCGCCCGCTATATCGGCAAGCGCCCGTGTGGCAAAGTTATCATCGTCAGTTCCTGCATATTGAGAAGGAACCTTCCAGCCACCACCTCTTTTCTTAACCATAATTCCAAGCCCTGTACGGCTGCTTCTTGTTGACTTGAAGGCAAAATCATATTGAGACACTATAACAGCATTGCCTTCCTTAAGTAGCCAGCGTAGCCACTCTAAGGCTTTAGCTCCTTTTCTGGACGAATATGTAAGAACGGCCTCCCCCATAGCTAAAACGTCTTGCCAATCAGACTGCAATATGCCTATGTCTATCGTTCCTAAGCTTCCCCCTTTGCCCTTGACGTATGCTACCGAAACGCTCTCTGCCCATCTTTCAATGATAGCATTTATTCTCATCGCCCCATCGGGAAGTCCAAGCTCTCCGCGAAATCTTCCTCCAGAAATAGCAGCATATTCTGGGGATGACATAATTCTAGCCCGAATGGAATTCCCCAGCTTCTGTTTTATTTTGTTAACCGCAAGAGGAATGGCACTGAAAAGCTTTTCGTTGACCTCTCTGATAATATCTTTATGGAACTTAGAAGCAAAATCCTGATCTAGCTTGATATTAGCAATTAGTGGAATTCGTGGCATTACATTACCCTCTTCCAATTACATATAACAAATTCGCTGTTGCCAAAACCAACGGGCTCTGGTTCGGAAATTCTCTGAAAGCGATGGTCTGCATACGCAGCAATATCTGTAGCTACCTGAATTTCTTTTGCTCTTTTCATCTTTGGGGTAGCTTCTTTCTTGCCAATGGTTTGAATGGTGCCGTCCGGATTGTTAACTGGAGCAGACATATTTAAAAACTGTTTATAATCAAAAATAACAGCTAAATATATGCTTTCTGTTTTTATTACGGGACGCTTTCCGTCTCCGTTACAAACAGGACAAACCCCCCCAAAGGGAAAAGGAACAGACCCCCCGTCTTGAAATCGGTTTGATGACTTCCTGCCAATAGGATCATACAAACAATTATCGCAGCTTTCCCATTTTGTAATTCCGTAATACAAAGTACAGGGTACAGTAGCCCCGCTATCTTCTAACAACGCTTTTATCGCATCATTATAAAGATTTTTGAGGTCACTGTTTATTATTCCTGCAAAATAGTTTTTAGCCATTATACTTTATTTAGCAAGGGCCGCACTGGGACTGACAGGGAGGACATCCAGTAAATCTGGTGCTGTAATTTGCGTCAATTGATCCGGTTGTGGGGAGATTTGAAACATATGTATCAATCGTATAATCGGAACCATACCAACCCCAAGAGGTATCTCCGAGAATACCTGTTCCGGCAGCGCGCGGGGCCTGTACCAATACGGTTCCCTCTTTGTGGGTAGTCCCAGCGCCTTTCGGCTGAAAAATCATTACCATTTTATCACCTCTTTAAATTAATATCCGCCTCTGTTACGGATTGGATTTTGTAAATCTCCTTCTCCCACACCCCCCAGCATACTTCGGGGATCAAACTTATTAGCAGCAAAGGGAGACATTACCGCCCGTATAATCTTCTTTCCTTCATAACTAAAGTTATATTCGCTTCTAAGCTCCTGAAAAGCCTTGCAGGGACCTTCTGTCAGAAGGGTTGTTAGGTGAGAGCCGTATGCTGACGTATTTATGTGCGCTGGTCCAACGCGAGCATTGACACCCTGTAGGAGGGCAGCGTTTCTAAAATTGCCTTCATCTGCTATGCATGCAGCCTTAAGCACCATAAATGATATAAATTCGTCTCCATCCGCAGTGGGAGAGCTACCTCCGGGATCAGGAGTAATTGTATATGCGCTAACGTCCACAGTATAGATGGAATTAAAGTTTATTTCTAAAGGTAAAAAGTAGGCACTTGTAATAAGTAGTTCTTCCAGTCGTTGCGTACTGTATCGCATTTCGCTTACGCCAGCGTCATTTAGCATTGTTCTTAACATTAATAGACTTGTATTTTGCCAGCTCATATTATCTATCCGTTACATAAAGGATTCCGTCTCCCTCTAGAATAGCGCTAGAAGAAGTATTGACTAATATTTCTAATCTATAAGTATTGCCAGTCGTACCTCCTGCAATCCAAAAAGTAACGAGACTATTCTTGCTGCTTACAGTAGATGTTTCAATGCCCGTTGTTGATATGGTAAGGTCAGAAGAATCCCCGTCTATTTTTTCTGAATTAGCACTTGTTATTCCGGCAATCGTCTCGGACGTTCCGAGAAGGCTGTTGAATTCCATTCCGAATTTTCTAGTTTCAGTTGGCTGTTTTACCAGTCTCTGGTTAGATAAAATACCCATTTTTTACCTTTCATTGTGTGCACTCTCACTACAAAATACACCAATTATTTTGGCAATACCCATGTACTAGCCCCCACTCCTGTTGGAATAACCCAAATTAATTTATCTCCATTGTATGCCTCAGAGAAACTCCATGTGGTAGGCCGAGCAGGGGCTGTCCATATAAAAATCTCACCGTCCGAGCCCCTGACTGTGGAGGTTGCTAAAATGCTAGCGATGACATTCAGTTCTGCCTTTGCCCCTCCTAAAGTAAGAGTTCCGTCTGCTTCTAGTATGGCAACGGCATCAATGCTTGCTACTGCCGCAGAAGAAATAACGCCATCAGCTACTAGGGTAGCAATTACCTCCAATGCTGAAGTAGCACTTATTGAGGTAACTCCCAGAGAAGATAGAGGACCAGAAGCAATGGGGATTATTCCGAAAGACATTGGTTGGGTATCTCCGAAACTTAAGTGTCTAAAAATAACATAAAGGCTGACCCATTTTGTGCAGCGGCGGCAGGAGCAGGGGCGTCAGGGAACTCAATCCAAACCCTGTATATAAAAATTGAGGCCCCGGCCCCCATGGCATCAAGTCCAGTTATGCGTAGATAAAGATTCTGAAAGTCTCCATCCGTTGCAGTAAGACTGTCTGCTTGGGTGGTTGTGAGGGTTCCTATCGGGGTGTCGTCAATGCTAGTGGTTGGATTGTGGGGGGTAAAAGTCCTTATTGTGGTTGAGTCTTGAAAGAGAACTACATCGAGCTGAGTAGTGTTACCCATCCCGCCGCCTTCCTTATTTCTGATTTTAAGCACTGGTAGCGAAGCCCATGAGCTTGATGCTCCGCCGGGATCTGTAACGTCGTCTAAATAAAATTCACAAGTATTAGGAGAGCCCATGTTACTTGGGTCTTTGATGTATTTGCTATCATCTTCTGAGGCAAGATTAATGCTTGCATACATATTGGTCGCGCTACCGGCCTGATTCTCCCAACTACCATCTACCTTATCGTTATCTGGTCTTGAATACTGCGTCATTATATATTTGATCCTATAATAAAGCCATCGTATAGTCCTGTCGCAATTGCTATGAATCCATATGCGTCTGCTTTGCCCCCGTAATATGTTCCGGTAGGCACGGTGCCTCCTTCTGCCCACTTAATTACCCCGTTGGTTCCATCTCCAAATCCCCATGTTACCGAATTGGTGCCTCCCGAATCTTGCTCGGTTCTTAGTACAAACTTCTGGCCTTGGGTAACGTTTGCCAAATAGAATGTGGTATTTGCATCCAAGGTATGCGTAAATGTTGATCCGGTGGAAAGGTCAAATGTCTTTTTAGCCCCTCCTGCCCCAGAGATTAGCGCTGGTACTCCTGATCCACCGCTTTGCATAACCGCGTTGAGGTTGGTATCGATAGTCGGGATACCCGAATTCATGACGACCTTCAGGTTTGTGTCGATAGTCGAGACACCTGTAGTCATCACGGTTTTCAGGTTGGTATCTACTACGCCCAAGGTAAGGCCGCTAGCACCGGGCATAACTTCGCCAGTCTGCATAACAGCGTTTAGATTGGTGTTGATAGTCGGGATACCCGAATTCATGACGACCTTCAGGTTGGTGTCAATGATGCCAACTCCCGTGGACATTACGGTGGTCAGGTTGCTACTTATGGTCGCAAGCCCGCTGGTCTCGATGGTCGAAATACGGCTGCTGTAGCCCACGCCAGAGGCTGCAAGGGCCGAAGCGGAGCCACTCAGAGCAACGCCGGTAGTCTCGATAGTCGAAATGCGACTGCTGTAGCCCACGCCAGACGCCGCAAGGGCCGAAGCCGAACCGGTCAACGCAACCCCGGTGGTCATGATTGTCGTAACACGGCTCGTATTTAGGTCAACCTTTGCGCCGCTCGATGCGGAAAAGCTCGAAGATTCCAAAGCGTTGCCCGTGGCAATAAGGTCAGTCCTTAGCTGCCCCGATGTGTTATAAATGCCCGTGTAATAAGTTACGCCAGATGCCGCAAGAGCCGAAACCGAACCGGTCAGAGCAACCCCGGTAGTTTCGATAGTCGAAATGCGGCTGCTGTAGCCCACGCCAGATACCGCAAGGGCCGAAGCGGAGCCACTCAGAGCAACGCCGGTAGTCTCGATAGTCGAAATGCGACTGCTGTAGCCCACGCCAGATACCGCAAGGGCCGAAGCGGAGCCACTCAGAGCAACGCCGGTAGTCTCGATAGTCGAAATGCGACTGCTGTAGCCCACGCCAGATGCCGCAAGAGCCGAAACCGAGCCTGTCAGCGCAACGCCGGTAGTCTCGATAGTCGAAATGCGACTGTCATTCAGGTCAACTCTTGCACCGCTCGATGCGGAAAAGCTCGAAGATTCCAAAGCGTTGCCCGTGGCAATAAGGTCGGTTCTTAGCTGCCCCGATGTGTTGTAAATGCCTGTGTAATAAGTCACCCCAGATGCCGCAAGGGCCGAAGCGGAGCCACTCAGAGCAACCCCGGTAGTTTCGATAGTCGAAATGCGGCTGCTGTAGCCCACGCCAGATGCAGCAAGAGCCGAAACCGAGCCTGTCAGCGCAACGCCGGTAGTCTCGATAGTCGAAATGCGACTGTCATTCAGGTCAATCTGGACGCCACTAGCATAAGAGAACGCGGTTCCTTGGGTTGTATCATCATTGAAAGCTACCCCGCTTACCCCAAGGTTTATTCCAGTCAAAGAGACCACATTCCCACTAGTAAAAACGGCTCCGCTGGAAGGGTATGTTATAAAGATAGTAGCGCTTCCAGAAAGATAGATGGGAGTGCCATCCCCACTAGCGCCCGCAAGAACAGTGTCCCTAGTCAAAGTATTTGAACTATAGGTTCCTATGCCAACTTCCCAATTGGAGGATTCTTCTATAGCGTAATAGGTTTGAGATCCATTGTCCAGAACAGAAAAATTCTGATAACCCGCGAAGGAACTGTCAAGAGTTACTGTTCCCGCCCCTGTTGTGGTCGTTCCTTGCTTTACCCTGTCTCTTACAAATATCATTGTCAAACGGCCCCTCTAATTTTATTTAAAGAATATATCGAGGTCTCCGCTAGCAAAAGAAAAGGTATCTCCGGTAGTGACATTTTTTGCTGTTGTAAGCTGTCCATAAATCAATATGTTCGCCTCAGCGCCTTCTGCATCAGCAATAAATACCCCAGAAACGTATCCCCAGTCAGAAGTAGCCGTAGGAAATGCAAACTCTTGAAAATTATTCGTCTGGCCAGTGGTGGCGGGGGGTGCCCAGAAAGCAGTTCCGGGACCTCCAGAAACCCTAGCGTAAGAACCCCCACTAAGCTCCTGACTAAAGCTACCGCTCTCAAGAGATCCTGAGCTATAGTTTCCAACTAAACCTATATATATACCCGTAGGAGAGGAAAAGGTAATCTCCTTAAAGAGGTGCCCTATTATTCCGGACTCCAAATAGTGTGACATTGCAGACATCTTTTTCTCCTGTAATTATTCGGAAGCCTTTGGCAGTGCCTCTTTTTTGCCTCCAATCAAAGTTGGGAAAGTAATGGCGTCTGGAGAAAGAGCTTTCTCTTCTCCATCTTTTTTATTGGAACTGCCCCCTTCTATTTGAAGGCTGAGAATATCTTCTAGGGTTGGCACTTCAACATTTGTATCAATAGCCCAAGAAATATCGCCCTTTTCAGCCCACTCCCTCATTCTTCGGACCGGCACAATTAGGTTAAACGTTTCTCCTGCCCCTCGCACAAGCATCCCAACGTACTCTCCCCTATGGTCTTTAGATCTTTCTGAGAGGAAAACGCCCCCTCCGGAGCTACCCGGAAATGCCGTCACTGTGGTTTGATCAAAAACAACACCGTCTCCGTTACCCAAGTTCAGTACCCTACCTACTTGAGATATAATGCCCCGTGTCATGGAATTGGAACCTTGCTGTCCCAAGAGAGAGCCAACGTGGTAAAGCTCTGTCCCAATGGCAACCGGCGAATCTGGGTTATAAAAGTCTGCATTTTGCTGGATAAAATCTCTTTTCCTAACCATAAGAAGGGCAAGGTCTTCTCCGTCGCTAGCAGAACTATACTTTAGAACCTTAGCGTCCATTTTTAGTTCTCCTACCCGACGACCGTTCTCCACCAGTTCTTTAACAATTTGGGCGTCTTTAAACTCAACTACCCTTACTTGCTGCCCATCTTGGATAATGGTTCTTACAGATCTAAGGTTGTCAATAACGTGCCCGGCAGTCCAAACGAAATTAATTTTTTCTGTCTTGTTCGGGCCGACCCTCACGTCTCTAGTTATAATTACGCCAGAGCCCTCGCTAAATCCTGACTTTACGGTAACAGATATATCTTGAAGCTTATTGTAGAGTTCTTCGTCTGCTCTTGCCTGTAAAGAAAAGGCAATCAGCAAAGACGCGAAAATAAGCATAATCTTTTTTGTCATTATCTCGTCCTTTCGGTCTACTATATTGAAAAAAACCGCCTTTAGCAATACCACGTATTAAGGATCACTAAAGACGGCTTAATTTTTTTAAATCACAGAAAAGTAATCTTAGAATGAACCAAGAAGCACTCGTCTGTTGTCTAGAACGGCAAAACCGTGCTCAGCCCATCCATAAAGACCTGCGCGTCTCTGTCGATGCATGGTGTCGTCCTCAAAAATCTGAACGTCTTCACGAATCGGGTGTACAAAGCTGTCGCCCATGCGAAGATCTAAACCGACGAGAATTTCGTTATCGCCAGCAGGCAAACTACCGCTTAGGTCGCTCGTATAGAAGTTCTCGTACTCTTGACCTTCACCAAGCTCATCCAAATCATGGAGATTAACTTGGAAAATTCGAATAAGGAGGCCACCCTCTTGGGTGATGAGTTCACGTCGGGTGACGGGATCAACCTCATCAACACCCCAATTGCGGATGTCTTCGATTCCTTCTGGACTCAAGTACAGATCTGTCAGTTCACCCCGATTGATGGAGGTGCTGTTGCCCCCACCGTTTCGACGCATAACTGTCTTCATTAATGAAACAAGTCGCTTTGAGAAAACGCCAGAAGCGGCGTCGGCGTCGTAAACCATAATATTACGATCAACGCCAGCACTTATAATTGTGTGCCAGCCGTCATCGTTCGCCTTCTTGACGAACTGACTTTCCATAACACCCATAGCGCGACCCACGATATCCCATCTAGCGTCACGAGCATACTTCAAGAGCCAGTCTATAGAAGCACCAACGTCATAGGTAGGAACCATGACATAGTCGCCTTCAACGTGTCTCTCTGGAATGCGTCCGTGGTTAGGAATAGTATATGCTACGAAATCTTTCTCAGTTCCGGGAGCAAGGAAATCCAAAGGGAATTCGCTGGTACTACCCGATTCAAGACGGATGGCTTCAAAGATACCGTCTAGAATATTTCCGCTCATAACCCCTTTGCGGAGTGGCAGCTCAAGGGCTTTTGCAAGCTCGGCTGTCGCGGAGAGAGACTCCTCCCTTTGAAGCGATCCAGCTCTTACGAGCAGTTCGTTCATTTCGGGAGTTGGCTCAAAAAACTTTTTGTTAGCCATTTTGCTTATCTCCTAAGTTTTATTAATTAATTACCAAGTAACGTCGATATCGACCTTAGCGTATCCATCTTCATCTTTAATGGACAGCAAACGACCAACTCTTGGTCCACCGTTACCAACAGCATGGGCTCCCAAAAATCCATCGCCAGTGACATAAAGCGGGAGGCCAATGTCTGACGCCGTTGGAGTTCCGGAAATGGCGTTGGTAACAACAAAACCACGCTTCAACAGCAGGACTTTACTTCCCAGTTGGACTTCGTCCTTCTGGAAATTAAGGTGCTGTCGAGTAAGGTCTAGGTTTACGACATCATTGAGTAAGATGCCAGCCGCTCGATTTAGATACGACGCTGCCAGTGCCGGGGCGCCCGTGCCATTGACAACCCTCTGATTAGAGGAATCCATTGCAGAGCCAGAGCCCGCCTGTGCCGTGTCATAAAATACAATTTTACCTCTTTCACCAGTCTCATTCATGAAGAAACTAAGATCTGTGAGGTGTTCATTTCTATCTGGTTTAAGTGCCATTTTGTTTTATTCTCCTAATTCTTGATTAAGAACGTAAGTATTAACCCACTCACGAAGATTGGCACGAACATGATCTGACCCATCCTCTACCTCTTCGGAAGCAACTGACATGTCAATTGTTTCCTCGGCAGAAGCTGTTTCAAGCACCTCTTCGTCAATTTCAGAAGCCTCTTCGTGATCTTCTGAGTCAGATTGCTCGGCATCCGTATTAACTTCGGCCTTGCTATCTTTCTTCTTCTTTTTGAAGGGGTTGCCTTCATCTTCGTCTTCGTCGTCAGCAGCCTTACGCTTGTAAGCGGACTTCAAGGTTTCCGCCATTGCCGCAAATTGCTCATCGCTCAAACCGTCAAAAATGTCGATCTTTGCAGCAGCCTCTTCTTCAGAAAGGCCAACTTCAATAAGCGCAGCCATTCTTTCGGCCTTGGCTTTTTCTTGTTCCATGGATTGAATCAGGTCTTCTGCCTTCGTTCTGGCTTCAGTCTCCGCTGTAAGCTTTGCTTCCAGCTCCTCTGATTTAGAAGCTTCTGTTTCCAAGTCTTCATTGACATTACGAAGGGCCTCACCCAAAGCGTCTACCGTTTCGGTAAGCTCCGAGATCTGTTTGTCCCAACCTGCAACGTTTGCCTTGGAAAGCTTTTCAGTAAGCTCCTTATTTTCAGCCTGAACGTCAGCAAGAGCTTGTTTAAGCTCCGCGATCTGACTGTTCAAAATATCAGTAGACATATTTAAATTCTCCTGTTTTTCTTTGCTGGAAAATAATTCTTCTTCTACGCTAACAAATACACCATCGGTGTCAGAAAACAAGTTTTTCGCAACAGAGGCGTTTGAGAAATTAAAGATATGGTTGCTATCAAATATAATGCTGTCCGGATTTGCGGGCCTCTCGACAAAGCCCTTTCCGGAAAATGTTATATTCCTAAGCAGTCTTCCGACTTTATGATCTTGATAATCTCCATTGCCTCCATAGGATCGCAAATGCTTTGTGAGAAAGGATGTCTCTTCGTTTCTGGCGATGATATGATTTTCGTTGCTTGGGGTTACAACAGCATAATCAAAGCCTCGAAAGACACATTCCATCGACACAAACATTTCCCCGTTTTCTATTTTCGCTATAAGATCTTCTGCTCTAGCCTGATATTCGGGATCTTGCCATTGTCTATAAATAACAGAAGAAACTAACAGATGGTAAAGGCCCGGTAAGTCGTTTGCACTAACACTATCGTCAACAAGACTAAAGTTAGCGTCTACCGGCCAGCTACCTATAATCCCTCCAACTATTTGTTTTTCATCGTGTTCTAAGTTGGCGGGCTTATATTTAGGTGTTTCTCTAGCTGCCCACACCTCTTGACTATTAAAAACATCATCATTTTTGTTCCAAGCAGTGCTGACTAAAATTGAAAAGGTCTGATAAACATCAGTGTCCTGATGGCCAGCTTGGGCTCGAATGGTCTCCATAACATCCTTATAAGATGTTTTTTGGTGAGCAGACGAAATAATTTGGTTTAATTCCGGATTTTTTGTTTCCGGATAGGCGGGACATAGCTGTGATACATAAGCTAAAGAAGTCTGTCCCTTGATTTGTTTTTCAAGGCCAGCTTCTTTTTCAGAATTAAAAACAGTAATATTATTCATGCATCACCTTTCGGAATACATTACACCAAACATTGGCTTATAGATAATTCTCTTGATAATAAACATAAAACGAAGCTCTTAGGTTTCTAATCTCTTCTACCGTAAGTCGTCGCCCTATCTCGCTAGCGGCCTCAGAAATCCAAATTTCACACTCATTGTGGGCGTCCGGAGGTATCGAGGCGGAGTTAACAGCGGCAGCAATAGAGGTATCGCCAATCTCATCCTCTGAATCAAGACTACAAAGTATTTCAAATTTTATTCTCTCAGCTTCCGCTGATTCTTCTGATGTGAGACTTCTCATGTTCTTCTTATCAAACTGAGCTAAAATTGCCGGATTAATAAGTTCGGATATCTTTTCCTGAGCTTCCTTAGCCCATAGTTCCAGAGAGGCTCTTCTTCTAGGCTTAAAGGTTCTTTTTTCTCTTGGGGTCATGTCCCGTGAATTCTTAGGGCGTCCGGGCTTCTCTTTTGTGTCTACATCTTGATCGGGAGGAAGCTCTCGTTGCTTATTCTGCGGAGATTCTTTCTTTTGGCGCATCTCTAAGGCTGACTTGTCCCCATCTTTATCTTCAAGCTTCAAGCCAACCTGACTCGGAGAAACAACCCCCGTTTGGAGAGCAACCTTTTCTAAGGAGAACTCTTTGTCTACGGCATGATAAGGACTAATCTTTTCAGACATAGATCGACCATCCCTTCTCTTTCTTTCGTTAGCAAGTCTCTTTCTTTCGATATCTGGCTGGGCTTTAATATTTCTCTGAACAAGCTCATCGCTGATAATGTTTCGATCTGCCAAGTTTATCATTAGCTGGGTCATGGCGGCTGGGTCATCTAAGTACATAAAGTCGAACTCTACCTTGGGGCAGAAACGGAATCCCATTGCTTCTTGGACAATTTTGGTTTGTTGGGACCAAAAATCCACCAGAATGTTTCTTACATAATTTAGTCTCTCAGTAAGGGTTTTGAGCGATATAAAATTATTTGTCGTTCCGGCAGCGCCAAATGTTCCTGTAAGAGTGGGAGGAATCCCAAGACAAGCATATATAGCCATTAGGGTAGGCTTGTACTTCTCTTCCCCTAAAAACCTTTGCACGTCTGTCCCAGTTTCTACCAACTCAATATCTGGGCCCCACACTATATCAATGGTGCCCCCTCCCACATTGGTTCCTAATATTTCACCCAAAGCTGCTGCGGCTGTAGAGGTGGGAGCCAATTTGTGCTCCAAGCTTCCCAGCTTCCAAACTCGAATTTTGGATATAGCTCCGTCTAGGGCGGCCTGATCGGCCAGCTTAAGCTTCTCGTATAAAAGAAGGTCCTTGAAGCAGGCATAGGTCATGGGATCAGCCCATTCTTGCCAATCGTCCTTTTTGTAATGCAAAAAGAATGTTTTGTCAGGAGGAAGCAAAACTCCCTTTTGGGTTTCTGCTGAACTCAGAATCTCGTCAGGAATCTGAGACAATAGAGATCTTTCTAGTGTATTTCCGCTATTTTGTATCTTTCTTAACTCTCTTCTCACTCCGTTGGGGAGCTTCATTTTGTAGAGCTTTGTCCCAATCATATTTGAGAGAGAGCCCCCTACGACATCTATCAAAAGGGGATCAAGAAAAATATACTGCCAAGGAAGTTCTCCTTTTTGGAAGTCTTTATTGTTAATAATGGCCTGCATGTCTGGCGACGCAATAGACTTTTGCATTTCAAGTCGTTTTTGTTTACTGAGCTTGGCAGTCTTCATTCTTATTGGAACATTGGCTTCTCTGAATAAAAGATTGCAGACCCTTTCTGATACAAATTTTCCTTTAACACGATTAAACCAATCGTTATAAAACTTTTCTATCCTAGGATTTTGATGCACTAAGCGAATGCCTTGGCAAGCAAAATCACCCATAAGATCTATGGCATTACGAATAAGACCAATTCTACGATACGCGGCACGAGCAAAGGCAATAATGTCCTTTGGCTTTTGCGGGACCGCATTTCCCGGACGGAACCAATCAAAGTCAGCTTGTCCCAGACCGGGGCGTCCGCTTAACTTGGTGGTTAAATCAGAAAAATCTCTCGTGCGAGAACCTAGGCTTGCAGAGCTAAATTCTGGAACCGCCTCGCTATAGGCTGCAAGGGCTCGGCTTAGGTCCTTGGGATCTCCGGAATCCCAGCTTACATAAGCGCTCCCTTCTGGGAACGCTATATCTTTACTGCGAGGATATTTTCTTTTTGCCACCATTTTCTCCAGTGAGCATTGAAGTTAAAAACAATACCTATTATCTTTACACCAATGGTTAATGTTTCCTTCGGATTGCAAAGCATGTTCCGTCGTTGATCCCCTTGGCCCACTCTGGCCCCATGTACATATCCTTGGTGGCTGCCCCGTCTCCTGTTTTTCCAGCAATTCTTCCTATGGACTGATAGGTTGGAGGAGGAAGCTCCCTATGTATTGTTCTAGCTATCATATTTGCTATAACTAAAGCGCTATATCTATCTTTCCTCATTCTTCCCTTCTTTCCTGTGGCTAGTTTAACTTCTGGTGTGTCCCATCTTTCTCTGCCGGAGGGAGTTTTGCTTATCACTATGTTCGATAGCTCGTCCTTAAGTTCTTCCATCTCCATAACTGCATCCTCTAGAGTATCATAGAGTCGTAGGGCATCTGTTTCTCCTGTCTTTTGCTTTATTTCGTTAAAAAATATTTTATCTTTTTCTGTCATAAGGCTTAATGTTAATGTGTCAAACCTTGGAAATAGCAATGCCTTATCTTCTAGATCCTTCCGTAGTCCGTGATTGGCCTGAGCTGTCCAAGAAGCACTGGCAAAATTAATAAGCTCTAAAATATGGTCTCCGGCTAAGTCGTCCGTTTCTTTGGATTTTCCTTCTTCAATTATTTCATATATTGGTCTTTCTCCTTCTCGAACCTTGTCTAAGTCTCTTAAAGATTCTGCAATTGTATAGCCCCCTCCCTGAGAGTCAATGCCAATACGAGGACACGGGAAAACTTTCAATAGGTCACGAATCTTTCTAGAACAAAAGCTATAGTAGTCATGGCTATCAGTTAGGCCAAACTTTTGTCTTCCCTGAAAGTCTTTTTTATTTGTACTCCATGAGTAAACAATCCTTTGGTGTTCAGGGCGAAGTTCTAAAATAATAATAGCAAAGTTGTCTTGTTCTGATGCCGGGTCTATCCCCATAACATAAGATAGGCCAGCGGAGCCTCCTGTTAGGGGGTCAAAGGGCATCGGACACCATATTGGCCAACCATTTTTATCGCAATTCTCATCTGTCGCTACGCATGAGTGAATAAGGCTTCTTTTGAAAAATCCTTGG
>Ga0208180_1000759_pt1 | contig 24227 bp, 13 predicted proteins | sample MalvireepMed_s16_FD_184241 | JGI IMG/M metagenome (GOLD analysis project Ga0208180, IMG submission 184241) | Marine viral communities from the Global Malaspina Expedition - Malaspina viral metaG DeepMed_s16 (SPAdes) (version 2) | ecosystem: Environmental > Aquatic > Marine > Oceanic | place...
TGGAATTCCAGTCTTTACTAACCCTGATATCGACAGACTTACACCAGACGGTGAATTAATAGATGTAGGTGTAATAGATAACTGGCAAAACGAAGTAGACGGTTTAAAAGATGATCAAGATGCTTTAAACGAGTTTTACCGACAATTCCCTAGAACCACAGAACACGCATTTAGAGATGAGACTAAAAACAGTATATTTAACTTGGTTAAGATATACGAACAGATAGATTACAACGAAGAGATGACTAGAACTCTAGGAATTACAACGGGTAACTTCCAATGGGTTAATGGCATTAAAGATTCTCAAGTAATATTTTATCCAGATCCAAAAGGAAGATTTAAAGTTAGTTGGGTTCCACCTTCTGGAATACAAAACAGAGTGGTGCTTAAGAATGGGATCAAATACCCTGGTAACGAACACATGGGAGCATTTGGTTGTGATAGTTATGATATATCAGGAACTGTAGATGGGGTTGGATCGAAGGGAGCTTTACATGGCTTGACTAGATTTAGCATGGAAGATGCTCCGGCAAACAGTTTCTTTTTAGAATACTTGTCAAGACCACCAACAGCCGAGATGTTCTTTGAGGACGTTCTAATGGCTTTAGTGTTTTACGGGATGCCTATACTCGCAGAGAATAATAAACCTCGTCTCTTGTATTACTTGAGACGTAGAGGATATAGAGGGTTTAGCATGAATAGACCAGATAAAGTCTGGAACAAATTATCTGTTGCAGAAAAAGAAGTGGGTGGTATACCTAACTCTTCAGAAGATATTAAACAAGCTCACGCAGCGGCGATTGAAATGTATATACAAGATCACGTTGGAATGAAACAAGATGGAACGTTCGGTGATTTATATTTCAATGAACTACTAAATGATTGGGCAAAGTTTGATATAAACAAAAGAACAAAGCATGATGCGTCGATAAGTTCTGGTTTAGCTATTATGGCTAACAACAGACATTTATACGCGCCAAATGCTAAGGTTGAAAAACAACCACTAAATATAAACATTTCCAAGTATAGTAATACTGGGACTAATTCACAAATAATCAAATAATAAATATGGCAGAGTCTGGCATTAATAGTTATTTCCCGAGTCAAACAGTTAGTGATGCTGAAAAGCTAAGCTATGATTATGGCTTGAAAGTAGGTAAAGCAATAGAGAAAGAGTGGTTTAACAACGATAGAGGTTTTAATAGACATAGAACTAATTATAATGATTTTCATAGTTTAAGGTTGTATGCAAGAGGCGAGCAATCTATACAAAAATATAAGGATGAGTTATCTATAAACGGTGATTTGTCCTATTTAAATTTAGACTGGAAGCCGGTTCCAATTATATCTAAATTTGTTGATATAGTTGTAAACGGTATCGCTGAAAGAACTTATGACATAAAAGCTTATTCTCAAGATCCACATGGGGTTTCTAAAAGAACCGAATACATGGAGTCTATATTAAAAGACATGAGGTTAAAAGAGTTTAACACTGCTGTTAAAAGAGAGTTAAACTTAAACGTTAGAGACAGTCAAATAGAAGAGTTACCAGAGAGTAATGAAGAGTTAGAGCTTCACATGCAGTTAACATACAAACAATCTATTGAGATAGCTGAAGAGCAAGCTCTTAATACTTTATTAGAAGGTAATAGGTATGAACTCACAAAAAAACGTTTTTATTATGATCTTACTGTATTAGGTATAGGCGCGGTAAAAACATCATTTAACACTTCAGAAGGAGTTGTTGTGGATTATGTTGACCCAGCTAACTTAGTTTACTCACACACAGAATCGCCTTATTTTGAAGACATATATTATGTTGGTGAGGTAAAAACTATTCCTGTAAATGAGTTAGCCAAAGAGTTTCCTCATTTATCTGAAGGTGATCTTGAAGATATAATGAAAAATAAACCTTATAATAGATCTAACTATAACTCTAGACACAACGAGGACAAGGAGGACAACAACACTATTCAGGTTTTATACTTTAACTATAAAACTTATATGAACGAGGTTTACAAAACTAAAGAAACAGCTACTGGTGGAGAAAAAATTATACCTAAAGATGATTCTTTTAATCCACCGGAAAATATGGAGGGTGGTTTTGGTAAAATGCTAAGATCTATAGAATGCTTATATGATGGTGCTATGATTTTAGGTACAAAAAAATTACTTAAATGGGAGATGGCTAAAAACATGATGCGTCCTAAAAGTGATTTTACTAAAGTTAAAATGAACTATTCTATTGTAGCACCTAGAATGTATAATGGTAAAATTGATTCGTTAGTAAAAAGAATCACTGGTTTTGCTGATATGATTCAATTAACACACCTTAAATTACAACAGGTAATGTCTAGAATGGTGCCAGATGGTGTTTATTTAGATGCTGATGGTTTAGCAGAAGTTGATTTAGGCAATGGTACAAATTACAATCCACAAGAAGCTTTAAATATGTTCTTCCAAACGGGATCTGTTATTGGTAGATCATTTACTTCTGAGGGTGATATGAACCCAGGTAAAGTACCTATTCAAGAAATTACATCTGGAGCTGGTGGAAATAAAATGCAATCTCTTATTGGTAATTATAATTATTACTTACAAATGATAAGAGATGTAACCGGATTAAATGAAGCTAGAGACGGTAGTACGCCAGATAAAAATGCTTTAGTTGGTGTTCAAAAATTAGCAGCTGCAAATTCTAATACAGCGACTAGACATATATTACAATCTGGATTATTTTTAACTTCCGATGTTTGTGAGTCGTTATCATTAAGAATCTCTGATATTATAGAGTATTCTCCAACAAAAGATGCTTTTATACAGGCTATTGGTGTTCATAATGCCGCGGTATTAGAAGAGCTTAGCGAACTACACCTGTATGACTTTGGTATATTTATTAATCTACAACCAGACGAAGAAGAAAGAATGATGTTAGAAAACAACATTCAAATGGCTTTGCAACAACAAATAATTGAACTAGCTGATGCGATTGATATTAGGGAAATTAAAAATATTAAACTGGCTAACCAACTATTAAAGATACGTAGAAAGAAAAAGTTAGACAAAGATCAAGCCTTGCAAGAGCGAAACATGCAAATGCAAGGTCAAATGAACCAACAAGCCGCTCAAGCTGCTGCTCAATCAGAGGTTCAAAAAAACCAAGCCCTAACACAAAGTCAAGCACAATTAGAACAAGTTAAAGCTCAATTAGAGTCTCAAAGAATGTTGCAAGAAGTTCAGATGAAGAAAGAGTTAATGCAGTTAGAGTTTGAGATGAACATGCAACTTAAAGGCGTTGAGGTTGATGGGCAAAAAACAAAAGAAAAACAAAAAGAAGATCGTAAAGACGAGAGAACTAGAATACAAGCCACTCAACAAAGCGAACTTATAGATCAAAGAAATAGTGGTAAACCACCTAAAAACTTTGAGTCCGCAGGTAATGATATATTAGGCGGGGGATTTGATTTAGGAGTGTTTGACCCTAGATAAATTATTAACTATTATTATATTATATTATGGAAGAAGAAAATGAAAAAGTAGTCGAAGAGACTACCCAAGAAACGACTGAACAAGTTGAAGAAAGTAAATTTGAGTCTGCTGGAGATGATACTGTTGTCAAGGTAGATTTAAGTAAACCACCAAAACCAGTAGAAGAAAATGAAGAACCAAAAGAAACAACCGAAGTTGAAGCAGATTCAACTGACGACAGCGGAGTGGTTGCAGAGTCTGAAGATGCCGAGCCCGCACAGGAACAAGAAGAAGTACAACCGGAAGCTGAAACACAAGAAGCTCCAGTATTAGAAGAAATTACTGAAGAAGAAGTTGAGGAGGTGGAAGAGCAGGTTGAGGAAGCAATAGCGGAAGCTGAAGCTACTGGAAAACCATTACCAGAGAATATCCAAAAGTTAATGGACTTTATGGAGGATACTGGGGGAGATTTAAGTGATTATGTTAAGCTTAATCAAGATTATTCAAAATTAGACGACCAAAGTCTACTACGCGAATACTACAAGCAAACAAAACCTCATTTAGACAACGAAGAAATTAACTTCCTTATGGAAGATACGTTCTCTTACGACGAAGATATGGACGACGATAGAGATATACGTAGAAAGAAATTAGCGCTTAAAGAGCAAGTTGCCAGCGCTAAAAGCCACTTAGACGGGCAAAAGTCTAGATACTATGACGATATCAAAGCTGGAAGCAAACTTACGGGTGAGCAACAAAAAGCAATTGATTTCTTTAATAGGTATAACAAGGAGTCAGAAGCAACTCAAAAAACAGTTAAAAAGAACTCTGATATTTTTACACAGAAAACAAACAATGTTTTCAACGACAAGTTCAAAGGTTTTGAATATAACGTCGGTGACAAAAAATATAGGTTTAATGTAAACAATGCTGAAGAGGTTAAAAACACTCAGAGCGATATAAGCAATTTCACCAAAAAGTTTTTGGATAAGAACTCTGCTTTAACAGACGCTAAGGGTTATCATAAATCTCTATATACAGCAATGAATGCAGACGCTGTTGCGAAACACTTTTATGAACAAGGAAAAGCAGATGCTATGAAAAATAGTATTGCTAAAGCCAAAAACGTTGACATGAACCCAAGACAAAGTCATGGGAAAATTGAAGCGGGTGGTATGACTGTAAAAGTGCTAGGTGATAACTCTTCTGATTTTAAGTTTAAAATTAAAAACAAAAATAAATAATTAAAATTTAAAATTACAAAATTATGGCAATTACACCAGGAGGTAGTTTAAATAGTGTTCCAGCTTCACAAAGGCAAACACTATCTTCAAACTACATAGATTTTACAGCCCAAGGTACGGCTGGATGGGCACAACAATATTTACCAGACTTAATGGAAAAAGAAGCTGAGGTTTTTGGAAACAGAACAATCTCAGGATTCTTAGCACAAGTTGGAGCTGAAGAAGCAATGTCTGCTGATCAAGTTATTTGGTCAGAACAAGGTAGATTACACTTATCGTACAAAGGTACGGTTAACACTGGAACTGGAGCATTATCAATAACTCACGATATTGACGATGTTGCATTAACTACTACTCACGGTATTAGAAGAAACGATATTGTTATCGTAGCTACTGCTGAGGGTACTATCAAATGTTTAGTAACTGACGGTTTCGTTGGTACTGCTGATATCGTTACTGTTAAACCTTACGAGGTTGAAAACATTGATGACTCTTCTACATTCTCAACTGCAACAGCTGCAGCTTGTACTGTATTAGTTATCGGTTCTGAGTGGGCGAAAGGTGTGAACGGACAAGGTAGCGCTGCTTCTGATGAAGCTAAAGCTGTTAAGCCAACACATACTTCTTTCACTAACAAACCAATCATTATGAAGGATTACTATGAGATCTCAGGATCTGACGCTTCACAAATCGGTTGGGTTGAAATTTCTGGAGAAGACGGACAATCAGGTTACTTATGGTATTTAAAAGCTGAAGGTGATACTAGAGCTCGTTTCACTGATTACTTAGAAATGACAATGATGGAAGCTGTTAAAGGTGTTGATGTAGCTAACGACGTTGTAGAGGATTTACTTGGATCAGGTGGAGCTACTCACGGTACTGAAGGTTTATTCGCTGCTGTTGAAACAAGAGGTAACATTACTTCTGGTATCACTGGGGTTAACGCTGCTACTGATTTAGCTGAATTTGACGCTATCTTAGCTGAGTTTGATAATCAAGGTGCTATTGAAGAAAATATGATGTTTGTTAATAGAGCAACTGCTTTAGCAATGGATGACATGTTAGCTTCTATGAATTCTTACGGAGCTGGTGGTACTTCTTACGGGGTATTTGACAACTCTGAAGATATGGCGTTAAACTTAGGTTTTTCTGGTTTCAGAAGAGGTTCTTATGACTTCTACAAGTCTGACATGAAATACTTAAACGACAAGTCAACTAGAGGTGGTATCAACGCTAGAAATACTGTTTCTCCAGTTAGAGGGGTTATTATCCCAGCTGGTGTATCTTCAGTTTATGACCAAGCGTTAGGTAAAAACCTTAAACGTCCTTTCTTACACGTTAGATACAGAGCTTCTCAAATGGAAGACAGAAAGTTGAAAACATGGATTACAGGTTCAGTTGGTGGAAACGTTACATCTGACTTAGATGCAATGCAAGTAAATTACTTATCTGAAAGATGTTTAATTACTCAAGGTGCTAACAATTTCATGATGATGAAATAAGCACGTTTATATTAAAGACCGGGGCTTCGGCCTCGGCCTTTTATTTTATTAATTTATATTATATTATATTATGGCAAAAAAACAAAAAACAGAAAAGGCTGTAGAGCCTTTAATAGAAAAAGACTTCGAAGAAGTTGTAGTAAAAACGCCGGTTATGGAAAAACCAGCGCCGGTTAAGAAAAAAAACACTTGGGAAATAAAAGATAGAACGTATTTTCTAAACGACAAAAGAAAACCTCTTTCTTATATTATTAAATCTGCAAACGTTTATTGGTTTGACAAAGATAAAGGTTATGAGAGAGAAATAAAATACTGTGAGAACCAACAAAGTTGTTTCGTAGACGAGATGAAAGGTGACCAAAGAATGTCTCACATTATTTTTAGAGGTGGATCTTTAGTTGTACCAAAAGAAAAAACGGTATTACAGAAGTTTTTATCTTTATATCACCCACATAGAAATAAACTGTATCGCGAATGGCAGCCTGAAGTTAAAGCTTCTTACGAGGTTGATTTTATAGAAATGGAAATAGAAGCTTTAAATGCGGCTAAAAACCTAGATATTGATATGGCCGAAGCGGTTATGCGAGTGGAGATTGGTTCTAGAGTGTCAGAGATGAGCTCTAAAGAACTTAAAAGAGATTTACTATTATATGCTAAGAGAAACCCAGGTTTGTTCTTAGAACTAGTGAATGATGAAAATGTTCAGCTTAGAAACTTTGGTATCAAAGCAACTGAAATGGGATTGTTAAAATTATCTTCTGATCAAAGAACTTTTTCATGGGGATCTAATGATAGAAAACTAATGAATGTTCCGTTTGACGAGCACCCTTATTCAGCTTTAGCCGCTTGGTTTAAAACTGATGAAGGAATGGAGATTTACTCCAATATTGAAAAAAGATTAAATTAATCTAACTGTAGATGCGGTCGCTCTACGGGGCGATCGTAAACTACAAAATCAAATTATATGGAAAAGAAATCAAAAGGATTAGGCGACTCAATAGAAAAAATTACAAAAGCAACGGGGATAAAAAAAGTTGTGGACACGGTTAGCAAGGTTGTTAAAAAAGATTGTGGGTGTGGAAAAAGAAAAGACACCTTGAATAGATTATTCCCTTATAATAAATAAAAGAAATTATGGTAAGCGTAGATACAGTATATCAAAAAGTTTTAGCGTTAGCTAATAAAGAACAAAGAGGTTACATAACACCTCAAGATTTTAATCTATTTGCTAACCAAGCACAAATGGAAATATTTGAACAATATTTCTACGATACAAATATCGCTAGAAAAAGCCAAGGTAACGACACGGTTTATGCAGATATAGATGATATATTAGAAGAAAAAATACAGATCTTTGAAAAATCAGATGGGCCAGTTCAAATTAATGATCCAAATATATATGCTGGAGCTGGTGGTGGTGGTATAAACAAAAAGTTACCTAGCAACGTTTATAGGGCACACAGAATTGAAGTAAATGGAAAAGGTTGTGAGATATTAAACACTAAAGATTTTAACGACTGTAGAGAGGGTGGTCCACTAACGAGACCTTCTGATAGTAGACCTATAGCTAACATAAGAGGTAATATAATAAGGTGTGTTGGTTCCAACAACACTAGTATAACTCCATCAGGTTTTATTTACTTTAGAAAACCTGAAAAAGTCAACTGGACCTACGTTGTTATAAACAAGCAGGCAATGTATGACGCTAATCCTTCAACTCAAGACTTTGAACTTCATTCATCAGAGGAAAATCAACTTGTAAATAAAATATTAATGTTAGCTGGATTAGCTAACCAACAGCCAGATATAATGAAAGCTGGTCAAGGTATGGATATGGCAACAAAACAACAACAACCTAAAATATAATAAATGGCATTACTAGACAATCAATCTTCCTCCCAATATTATAATAACTCTAGTTTATACGGTGAATACCAGTTTGTTTCACTAGCTGATATTATAACTCAATTTATGTTTATATATGTTGGTGAAGATAAAATTATATCAAAAGCTAGTAGAACAGATGTAGCTTTCCACGCGCAAAGAGGTTTAGCTGAAATGTCATTTGATACTTTTAAATCTACTAAGGCTCTAGAAATAACTGTTCCAGCAACATTACAAATGACGTTGCCTCAAGATTACGTTGGTTACGTTAAGGTTAGTTGGGTCGATGGATCTGGAATTAAACATGTTATATATCCCGCTAGTAAAACATCAAACCCTACAAAGCCAACACAAGCTTCTGATGGCTCGTATACTTTTAATGGTGCTGATGGTAGCATGTTGACTGATTCTGAATCTACGACTTGGGCAAGTTATAATTCTGCTACGCCATCTGAAAATCAAAATGATTATCAAGATGACGTATATTGGCCGTTAGACGGGGAAAGATATGGATTAGATCCTCAGCACGCTCAAGCTAATGGTTCTTTTTATATAGATGAAAACGCAGGAAAAATTCACTTTAGCTCTAATATATCAGGAAAAACTGTGATCTTAGATTATATAAGTGATAGCCTAGGAACTGAAGATGAAATGAAGGTCCACAAGTTTGCTGAGGAAGCAATGTATAAATGGATTTCTTGCGCTATTTTATCAGGAAAATCTAATATACCTGAATATCAGGTGAATAGATTTAAAAAAGAAAAATTCGCAGCTGTTAGAACTGCAAAACTAAGATTGTCTAATTTAAAATTAGAAGAACTTACTCAAATTTTAAGAGGTAAATCGAAACAAATAAAACACTAGTACATGCCAGAGATCAAGCATAATTTTACCGGTGGTAAGATGAACAAGGATGTCGACCAAAGACTTGTTCCAAAAGGAGAGTATAGAGATGCAATGAACATACAAGTGTCAACTTCAGAAGGATCTGATGTTGGAACTGTTCAGAATATATTGGGTAATCAACATGGTTGCATTGATGGTAGTCTTGATAGTATTACAAATAATTCTACTACCGTGGGGTCTGTAACGGATGAAAAAACAGACTCTTTATATTGGTTTATATCAGGGGGACAACCCCAACCTGGTCCGAATGTCACAATGAGAGATTCTATTTGGAGACATACGTCAAACGATAATTGTAAACCTGTTTTCGTAGATAATTACGGTATTTCACTTACAAATCCTTTTGATGACACTTTTAACAGTTCAATTTTAACAAATATAACTTCGTCTGTTTTTAATGAAATAGAAGTTGGATGGACGGTAGTAGGTGTCACTAACGATGGTGTTTATTCTAACACAGCTACCATATCTTCTTTTAACACAGCGCCATATATCCCTTTTGATTTTGGCTACACACCAACAACTAATACCGTAAATATTGTAAGCGGAGTGGCGGTAAATCCTATGATTGACGTGGCGTCTGGTATTAGTTTTGTAATGTCACAAGATATTAATGGAAATTTTTCGCAATCCACTATAAACGAGGTATATCTACACGGATGGAGTGGAGGTTCTGTTAATCAGCTTGTTGGTGATACAATAGAAATCCCTGCTTATTCTGGTAACACATATACGATTAATGCTGCTAGTACCGTTTCTTTGACGTACTTAAATGGGCTGGGTGAGCAGGCTGTAAAGTTAATACTAGACACTAATACAGTACTATTTTCAAACCCAACGTTAGATCCTAGCGTTACCGCAGAATTAACTAGCGGTATAGGATTAGTTGGATCGCATAACGGATCTTCTATTTCCGCTTTAATAACTAGCTCGGATCAAGTAACAACTAATATTGCAAACGGAGAAATTATATTCAATACTGTGTATGGCGTACCTCAAACTACAGGTGGACCAATTCAGTTTGCATATGATGTTACAAACACTACTGTTGGAAGTGTTGTTAGCATTAGCGGTATTACGGGTGGTATTCAATCTAGTGATTTCTGTGTTCAATCTATAAACACGTCTAACAACTCTATAGTACTAGAAGATTGTCAAACTGGAGTTACTGCACTACAAGGATTTCAAGTTGGTGGATTGTCTTATGGCGTACCTCAAACTACAGGTGGATCAATTCAGTTTGCAGTTAGTGGTCTAGTGGAACTTGACCAACCTTTAAATCTACAAGGAACCTACCAATCGTTATACTTTCAAGGGCCAAGAACACTTAATTTTAACGCTAACACCTTAATAACTGGAATTGATGTTGTAGATGGTATGTTATTTTGGACCGATAATAAAACTGAGCCTAAAAAAATAAACATAGAACGTAGTATAGATGGGACGTATTCTAATGGACTACAGCATACTCGCGTTATAAATTCTGACCAAGGGTTATCTATAGGTAGTAATGTTATGGCGCGTGAAAAACATATAACTGTTATTCGAAAAAGCCCTATTAAATCTTTGTCACTAGAGCTTAGTGACGGAAGGGACCCTTCTTTAAACTACTCTGCAATTACAATAACTTCAGATAATCCAATAAACACGTCAATAATTAGCTCTAGTAACCCGGCAACTACTACTGATTTTTCAGGATTATTAATTGAGGATACTATTCAAGTTTCATTTCCTTATGACTATGATATAAACAGCACGTTTAGTGTTGCTTGGGCTCCTGGTGATTACTTATTATTAAAAGAAGAGATTAACTCAACAGATTTACCATCTACACCTTTGACCAACTGGACAATAAGGGGTAAAATACTAAACGTTCAAAACGGTAATAATTTTGACTCAAGCAATGGTATTGTTGTTGCAACTATTGAAATAGTTGGTTTAAATGGTGTTCCTCCCGAACCAGCCGCGGGCCAAACAATGATGTTTGTAGCTGATTTAGAGTACTCTGACACCCGTATATTTCAAGATAAATTTCCTAGGTTTTCTTATAGATACAAATACATTGATGGAGAATATTCTACGTTTGCTCCGTGGTCTGAGCCAGCTTTTATTCCAACAAGCTTTAATTATGACCCTAAAAAAGGTTGGAACACTGGTATGCGTAACAACCTTCAATCAGTAAAGTTAAAAGGTTTTAACACATCAACGTATGCGGATATTACATCTATTGATATATTATACAAAGATGACTCTTCTCCAAATGTTTACCTTGTTCAGACGATTAGTCCAATAGATATTATTTCGAGTGGACAGGTGGATCGCCCTTGGTTTTTAAATGAGTATATCGTAAACTCAGAAAACATAAAAGGTGTAATTCCTTCTGGGCAGTTGTTACGAGCATGGGATGGAGTTCCTAAAAAAGCTCTTGCTCAAAGCATTAGTGGTAACAGGGTCATTTACGGTAACTACGAGCAACATTATGATTTGTTAATAGGTGGAGAGATTTATACCCCAGATTTTAATAACAGTTTAGTTGCGTGGGCACCCTCAACAGCTGGATCACCGCAAAAGTCAATTAAATCTTTAAGGGATTACAAGTTAGGTGTTGTTTTTACAGATAAATACGGTAGAGAGACACCAGTACTTATAGGAGAGAATGGAGGTTTTAGTGTTAAAAAAATTGAATCTAAAAATTATAACAGGTTGACAGCTTCTTTAAGTGGTGTTCCGCCAAGCGAAATGGCGTACTACAAGTTTTATATAAAAGAAACATCTTCCGAATATTACAACGTACCTATGGACCGCTGGTACTCCGCTGAAGACGGAAATATATGGTTATCCATGCCATCTGCTGATAGAAATAAAATTGATTTAGATACTTTTTTATATTTTAAAAAGGGAGAGTCTGGCGACAAAAATGTGATAGAAAACTCTACAGAGTACAAAGTGTTAGATATAGATAACGAGGCTCCAAAATGGATTAAAACTAAAAAAATTCGTATAGGATCAGCAAAACACAATGTAGCAGCTAATTCATGTTTATTTGGATTTGCCAATGACACGACTAACTTAGCGCCTAAAGTAGGTGAAATATCTTTTAGTTTAAACTACGACGGTCCTAGTGAGTTTGCTAATTTACCTTTTAAAACATCAACGTTAGCTAGTTTGCAAAACGTTGAAGAGCAATTGTATATACAGTTTGTAATGGGTAACGACTACTCGTCTCAATACGCTATAAATGAAATTACTTCAGATTTTGATCCGAGTTTAACAGCTGTCAGCAACTATTTTATATCGCTAACAAAACCTTTAGATAACGATATAAATATTATATTTGACAACCCAGCATTTTCTAGTGCAATCAAAGAGGATGTTAGAGTTGTATTTACTAAAGGAGTAATACAAAACACGCCAAACTTTGATGGTAGATTTTTTGTTAAAATTGAAAACGATGGTAAAATTCAATCAATGGTTTCTGACAGTACTCAAGGTATTAATTATCAGGTAAAAGTTTCTATGCCAGTTTATGAGAAAAGTGGAGGTGACTCTATTGGAGATTATGGTATTCACGCTCACGCTTATACTCGCTCGGGTACTAACTATGTAGCAAAAGACTGGTGTGGCTCTGTAACCGGCGGGTGTGGAAACTTTACTTGGGGAGGGTATGGAGTGTCTACAAGTTGCTCTCAGTACAAAGGAGCTCTCGATAATCCTGGTGGTTACAATTATAACAGACTAGCATCTAGAAAAAGTTTTACAAGAGATTTAGGTGGCGAGACAATGAACAGTCTTGGTGGTAGTGGTGAGGGTAGTGCAAGTGGTGTGTTTTTTATCAACACGGGCAAAAGAACTTGGAAAAAGAGAAACACTGTTGGTTGTAACGATGATACGTTAGCGTGGGCAGATAACAATAATATGAACGCTTTTTCGCCTGCGTGTAATAATCTTGATTCATATTCAGGTTGTGGCGCCGGTTGGATTGACCCCTTTCCTGGTATCCACCCTGGTGGTGGGGGATCATATATTAATATAGGTTTTTCTGGTATAAAAGCACCAGGTAGTAGTAGTTTAAGATCGCTCTTTCATGGGGGTTATGGCTCGGGTGGAACTGGTAATTACCATCTTCACGATTCCATCTCTTCGTTTTTTGGTGTTGGTACAACAAATGACAGTCACAATGACCCAGCTACTAAAACATTTGTAGAAGGTTTTGTGGCAGGATCAAAATTCAAGTGGAAAGAAGACCCTACTGAAACTATATATACAATAGTAGATCAAACAGATTGTAGTTATGACGTGCATTTTGCTAGACATTCTGATGGATACTGTATGCATGGAACTGCTTTTATTGGTGATCCAAGTACATATACTAAAAACTGGGATTTTAAAACAGACAAACCTATAGTTTGGAACCCGTCTAGTGATTCTGGGATATTTATTGACGGTGGTCTTCATTTAGGTGATGCAACTGGATCTGCGGATCACGTGCGTAATGTTACCACTGATGGTGGTTTAACTCTAACCCTAGCAGATGCATCCGGAATACAAGTGGGTATGGCTGTAAGACACGCGAATATACCTTTAGAGTGTAATGTCGTGACTGTTGCTGGAAACTCAGTTGGTATTAGCGTTCAATCTACAAGTTCTGTTACAGGAGAGGATTTAAGTTTTGGTTTTATAATACGTGTTAAGGGTGGTTTAATTAATGGTATTGATGTTGGTGGAGTTGTTGGGACTAATCCTCAGGAAAACTATCTTTTGGTAGATCGTATTAGTACACAATGTAGTAATGGTAATAGTTTAAAACCTATGTACGATCTACATGTTGGAATGGCTCTTGATTTTTGCAACGGCACGCTTAGTGATAATTTTTATGGTCTTGCTATAAAAAGTATAGGAGAAAAAGACAGTAATGGTAATTATAGAATAGATTTAGGTGGTATGTATAAACCACTTATAGGGTTTGAGGTTTGTCCTAATTTTTCTAGTACTAGTGGCGTAGAGCTTAACAAGGCTTTAGCGGTTAAGCAGGCTGTAATGAATGGGGCTAGTAATTTTTCTGAAGCTAACACGGATTACAGTTTACAAAACCATCCAATGGCAATAGAAAATGGACTTTGCGGATCTATAGTAGCGGTAGGTTATACACTTCAATTTCTTCAAGAATACGACACATATAGCGATGGAAATGTTATGCCAGAAAACCCTTTTATTTGGGAAACAAAGCCAAAAAATGATGAGGGGGTAGATGTTTATTACGAAATTAGTGATAGATATTCTATTGAATTGAACCCAAGTACAATCTCACAAACAATACCTTTACAGTCACGGGTAGCTAGCGTACTTAACGAGGGGGGGATGGATTTAATGCAACCACTTGTAATTAACGTTGGAGGTCCTGGTGGGGACGAGATAACAATACAAACTAGTATTATTAATGGAATTCCAGGAGCTTGGGTTGGACCAGGATCATCACCAACGGGAGTAAACCCTATTGTAGTTGGAAGTACTTTAATAATAACTAAACCTAACGGGGAGTCGTTTAACGTTGTGGTTGAAGAGATTATGAATCAAACGGCATTTGGAACAGGTTATCTTTCCAACAAGTTTCGTCTTCAAAAAAATCTATATGGAAGCGAGCACACTTTAAATTGGCACAACTGTTATTCTTTTGGAAACGGAGTAGAATCAAATAGATCAAAAGATGTGTATAATGCTAGCTTTATGGGCAATGGCGTTAAGGTTTCATCTGTTTTTGAAGAGTATGCGAAAGAACGTCGTTATAGTGGATTAGTATATTCTGGTATATATAACTCTACATCAGGGATAAATAATTTAAACCAATTTTCTTACGCTGAAAAAATTACAAAAGACATAAACCCTATTTATGGTAGTATACAAAAACTACATAGTGGGTGGGGACAAGGTGGAGATTTAGTAACGCTTTGTGAAGATAGAGTATTAAAAATACTAGCTAATAAAGACGCTTTGTTTAATGCTGATGGAAATACAAATGTAACCTCAACAAACAATGTTTTAGGTCAAGCTATCCCTTATTCTGGTGAGTACGGTATATCTAAAAATCCAGAATCATTTGCATCGGAAGCTTATAGAATTTACTTCACTGATAAAGTTAGAGGTACTGTTATGAGGTTGTCTATGGACGGGTTAACACCTATATCGAACCATGGTATGAAAGATTGGTTTAGAGATCGCTTAAAACTAGGTGATAAACTAATTGGCAGTTACGACGATAGAAAAGACGAATACAATATTACTATAAAAGGTAATACTATTGCTAAAACGGTTACATTTAAAGAGGACGTAAAAGGTTGGGTGAGTTTCAAATCATTTACACCTGAAAATGCTATTAGCTGTGCTAATGAGTATTACACGTTTAAAGATGGTAATATATGGAAACATCACAATGAGGATGTTGATAGAAATACCTTTTACAATGAAAGTCTTGTACCATCAAGTGTAGAAGTTATATTTAACGAAGTGCCTGGAAGTGTTAAATCTTTTAAAACTGTAAATTACGAAGGATCACAAGCTAAAGTAACTTCAAAAGATGAAAACAATCTTACGTTGATGGATGGCGAGTACTTTAACTTAGTAGAAGAAAAAGGTTGGCACGTTACCAATGTTATTACTAACTTAGAACAAGGTGGTATAACTGAGTTTATAAAGAAAGAAGGTAAGTGGTTTGGATATGTTACAGGTAACGATGTTACTATAAGTTCTGCTGGTAATATATCAGGTAACTATGATACTGAAGATTCTAGTATACAGGGTATAGGTAGAACTTTTAATACAACAACTAGTATTGTATACGGCTGTATGGACTCCACAATGTTTAATTATAACGACGCCGTTACTAATGATGATGGTTCTTGTATTAATTTTAGTCATGGGTGTATGGATCCTGATGCTGACAACTTCCAATTGAGCGCTAATACAGATGATGGAAGTTGCTACTACTTAGGTTGCACAACGGGACCTTTAGCTGATCAAGAACAGTTTGGTGGATCTATAAACTATGATTCTAACGCGACGGTGGATGATGGTAGTTGTATTGCAGCTATTTGGGGATGTACTATTTTAGGCTATTTTAATTCTAATCCATTGGCAAACATGCCAAGTAATTACTGTATTCCGATTAATCTTGGCTGTACAGATTCTAGCGCTAATAACTATGTTGCTCTTGTTGACGAAATGACAGATGTTAATACTGACGATGGAAGTTGTGAATATTTAGGATGTACTGATCCTATAGCTACAAACTATAACTTTACAAGTAGTTCACCGATTGTTGATGGTCCTAATGGAAATTTAACTTATCTAAATGGTACCGCAATTGATGATGGTTCTTGTACTTACATTGGTGGTTGTACGGATGCTTTAGCCTGTAACTTTGACGCTACCGCAACACAAGACAATGGTTTATGTTATTTCTGTGCAGATGATAACGCTGATAATTATGACGCAGTAGTGCCTTTCACTGATTACACTTGTCTTGGCGCTTGTACATACTGTAATGATGTGGCTAGTGTTACAATAACAAACCAAACAACGTCTGACGCTGGAATGAGCAATGGAACTGTCACGATAGAGTGGCCGGCGTCTACATCAAGCTCAGTTACTTCGTATGAAGTTTACAATTGGAATTATACTATCCTAGAAACTATTACATCTTCTGGAAATCCTACAGAAACACTTACTATTACAGGTTTAGAAGCAGGAACTTATAATATCTACGTTAAGACTATTTGCACAACTAGTGCTGGTAACACACTTACAGCAGGTGAGCATCTTCCAGGAGGTAACATTGGAACAGGTCCGCATTTTGGAACAACTGTTTCAACAACTATTACGTCAACTCCAATACCTGGTTGTACAGATGGCACTGGAGCAAATAATAACGTTGGTGGAACTTGGGGCGCTTGTAACTATGATGCATCAGCAACTGTAGATGATGGTTCATGTGAATACACAACATGTACCGGTTGTAACGATAACGCTTACGTAGAGTATTGTGGTGATTGTTGGGATGCTGTTAACCAAGTTAATGGACCAGAAGGAAGTAATTATGGCCCTTGGGTTGCTGACACAATTCCTACTAGCTGTTTAACTCCTATAGTTTATGGATGTACAGATTCAACAGCATTTAATTATGATGCAAATGCTACTACAGATGATGGAAGTTGTGTTGCCATTGTTTTAGGTTGTACAGATGATACGTTAAATAACGATGGAAGTTATGCCGCTTCAAACTATAATGTGCTCGCTAATACAGATGATGGTAGCTGTAATCCTTACAATTGCCCGTATGATCTTAATATTAGTATATCCTCTAACGGCGCAAGCTTTGTTTGTACAGTATTAAACTTTACTACACCTTACTCTTTTGCTGATATAACAAGAACAGCCACAATTAATGGTACTACTATACCATCTTTTACTTCAAATAGTAATGTGTATCAAGGAACAGATAATATTGGCAGAAGGTTTTTTGAATCAATAGCGGGTTACATTACAGCTGGAGATACTAGTATTACTGTAGACTTTAACGTAACAACTACTGATGGTAACTGTAATGTTGATGCAACAACTAAGATATTTACAATCGGTTGTACAGACGCTACTGCTGACAACTATGGGTCGTTTGATATAACAGATAATACACAATGTACATATTCAGGGTGTATGGATGCTACGGCTTGTAATTACAATGTTTTAGCAACTACTAGCAACCCTGGCGATCCCTGTCTTTTCTGTGGCGACGTAAACGCTTTAAATTACGATGGTGCTAGTTGTAACGCTGGGTGTGTTTACAGTGGTTGTACAGATACCACTCCGTCGACTATGAACTCGCTTGTGCTCGCTGCAAGTAACTTCGATCCAAATACTACCGTAAGTTGTGGTACTAATAACGATAACGAATGTTGTACTTACCATGATGATCAAGATGTAGTCGCGAATTTAATTGGTAGTACTAACTTCTGGATGGTACGAGTTGCATACGAGCCTGGGTCTACTGGTTATACTGAAGCTGTAATGTCGAGCTATGTATTAGGTCAATCTCCAGGTCTTACGCTTAGTATGACCAACCAGTTCCCGGTGAGTAACATGACTTCTTCTCTTGGTGATAGGCTAGCAACAATATTGATTCCTTCAGTGTGGGAGAGTTACGTTTACAACAATAATTTGAGAGTAACTCTTAGTGCTGATTTTAATGGGGCTTGTGACAATGACTTTTTATCTGATCAACTACCTACAGGAAGCACTGGTTTTAGAACGTTTAATTTTTCAGTTGGTTGTAAAGACGATAATACTGCTATCAACTATGATCCAAGCGTAGATCTTGGTATGGCTAGTACTTGTATTGCTGCTAATCCAGGATGTATGGATTCTACAGCGACTAATTATGACGCTGATTTCAATCAAGATTGTACTGAGTTAGGTAGCACAAACCCTAACGATTGTTGTTGTTATACTTGTGACGCTCCTAGTTGGGATGCAACTAATCCTGTTGTTGTTAACACTTGGAACTCTTTAACGTCTCCAACACACGCAACGCAAATTACATTTAACTTCGCCGCAGTTAATACGGCAGTTAGTTATAATATTGTAATTAAACTTGGCGCTTCTTCAACTTTCGTTGGGTACGGTGTCGTGCCTACGTCAATAAACAACGGTATTGCTAGTTACGTTTACAATAGCCCTTTCCCTGCGGGATCACCTTGGTTCCAAGACGGAACTACATACGCATTCGCCGTATTGGCAAATTGCGAAAATGAAGATGGAGATTCTTGTGGCACAGCCGGTAGTGGTTACATATCAGTTGAATTAAACTCTAATATTTAAACTATGGCATACGTACAAACATTAACTTTTGATCACGATATAAACACGTCTCTACAAGTTGGAGATCAGGTTTACATGACGAGCACATCGGACCTCGGTGGTTTTCAACAGAATTCTAGCGCAGTACCGATACACGTTGGCTACGTTCATAATATTATTTCTCCTACATCAATAGAAGTTTTTAGTGAGTATGTTGATCCGAATACGGGGCTACCTTTACCTTACAACCTATTAGATCCAAATGGAGGCGACTATATATCCTTCTCTAAAAATAGAGTTGTAAATAATAATGATTTATTAGGATATTATGCATCTGTTCATTTTGTAAATAATTCAACTACAGCCGCTAAATTATGGTCGGTAGGAAGTGGTATAACTGAAAACAGTAAATAATAAATAATAACTATGTCATATCATAACTTACCTAACAGTACAAACTTAAGAACGACTAATGATCAAGGACAAGTAGCTCCTCCTGGATATCATTATATGCCAGATGGTAGTTTAATGCTTGATTCTGAAATGACAAACACAACACTTAATGGTGGTCCATCTTTACCTAGATTAACAAATCTTGACTTAGATTTATCAGACTTACCAGCTACTAGTGAACGTAGGCGTTTTACTATATCTGGAGATAAAGGAGCAGAATTTAAATTAGAGATTAAAGATAATACTACTGGATATTACTACAACTTCGTGACAAATCTTTTTCAAACAACCGCCTCTAGTTTAGAAGAAGAAATACTTGGAAGATCATATAGTGGAGCTGTAACTTTTCCAGCGGTAACAGGTGGTGATGACCAGTATGACATTTATCTTTATGCAAAACCAGGTACAGAACACGCTGCTTATAGAGAGATTAGATTTGGTGATGGTTCATTAGATATTAACAATTCTACAGGTTCTAATTCTTTGGTGATGCAAAAGGTTATATATCAGTACGCGGCTTTAACGTTAACACTACAAGGTTATTCTCCTAATAGCACTGTTGCTGGAACTATGGCAACAGATACTGTTTCTATCAACAGGGGTAAACATAGTAATAAAACGGCATTTTCTATGACTTGTACGGCCGCAACAACAGCTGCTTATAGAATCTTAAAACAACCAGTGGAAAGTGATGTTTTAGCTTTCATTGAACCAGTAGTTGGATCTGCTCCAATTGATTTACCAGGAGAAAATATATATCCAACTGTAACGGCGACTGGTCTTACTAATGCTGTCATGTCTAGTACTGCCACGGTTACAATGGCAGATGCAATAGGTGATTTAGGACTTAAAATTGGTGACAAGGTTATACAAGCAGCAGGCCCGTTTTTTGCTAATATAGTTACTGTTGTTGCTGTTACTGGTGGTGGTCTTTCAGCAAACCAATTTACAGCCTCTGAAGCTATATCAGTTGGGAGTGGTGTTAGATTAAACTTTCACAACAGAATGAATTTTAGCTGGCCTATAACTAAAGCTAACTTAATAAAATCAGGCATGATAGTTGTGCCGGGCACTGATGTTACAGCAAACACTATGGTTGGTGTATACGAAGATAAGATAACAATATTCGAGGGCACTAAAGACGAGAAAGTAATCGTTAAAAACACAAGACCAGCTATAAGTACATTTGGTAAAACCCCAACAATAGCAAAAGGATTAATCACAGCCCAAGACGGTGATGTTGTTTTTGACAAACAACAAGCTCTAGCTCTAGCTGGAGATACTCTAAAGATTGGAGGTTACGGGGAAAGTGAAATACTAAGAGTGTATGGTTGGGAAGTTAAATTTACAGATTTAGCCATTGCTTTAACTGCCCCAACCACAACAACTACCGCCGCGTCTGCTGGTGGTAGTTCTGCTAATGTAGTTGTCACGTCTAAAGAAGGTGTTATTAATAACGTGTCTAGAGTTGGTGGTATAGGTATTAATCCGGCGTTACAAAATCCACTTATCACATCCGGTGGAGGGGCAACTGGTGGTGGAACTTGGGTTGTGGACGCTGTTCAAACATTAGAAAGCGGTATTACTTTAACTGTAGAAAACACGGGTAGAGTGGCAACTATAACTGGTAATATAGAAATTGTAAAAGCAGGTACTGCGGGTCAAACATTAATGTTCGATGTTGAGAAGTTACTTTCCACATCGGCTCCATAGTAAAAAAACAAGCAAAACTGTGACTATTTAGATATAAATTAAATTAAATTATGTCTAAAAATGAGTTGCAAAAAATATTTGATAATACTCCAGCTAAATCATATAAAGAAAAGGTAAAACAAATTGAGGATTATTTCGTTAGTGTTGCTGATGGGGAGAACGTTATAGGTACTGGTAAAGAAATAATATACCCAGAACATTTATGGGAGTATAAACATTCTTTTGCTGATGGGATTTATATTAGAGAGATGAGAATGAAGAAGGGTCAACTGGGTTTTTCAGCAATACATAAACACAGTTATGGATTCTTTTTGTTATCAGGAACACTAGCATCATCAAAAGAAGATGGTGTTGAAGAGTTTATAGCACCATGTTATATTATATCACCACAAGGAGCAAAACGAATTGTGTACGCGGTAGAAGATTGTGTTATAACAACTGTACATGCAAATCCCACCAATACAGAGGATTTAGATGAATTAGCAAAAATAAATGTAGTGTTCAGTTGGGATGAGTACGAAGAATATTTAAAAGAAAATAAATTATGATAAATTTAACAGGCATAATGTCACCGCATAACCACATGGATAGAACATGGGGCGCAATTGTCGTTGGTGCTGTTGGAGCTGGTGTTAGCTATATAAACGCTAGTAAAAACAGGGATGCCGCTGAAACTGCCGCTGGAGAGGCTGAAACTAGACGTAAAGCCGAACAAGCAAAGTTAGACAAGCAAAAAGCTGAATATAAAAGTATGAAGTTTACAAATCCATTTGCTAACATGGAAAACACGTTTGAAGATCTAACTGTTAACCAACAACAAGCTCAATTTCAAGCTCAGCAAGGCTCTCAGCAAAGAGCTAATATAATGCAAAACATGAAAGGCGCCGCAGGAAGTAGTGGTATAGCAGGTTTAGCTCAAGCCCTAGCGAATCAAGGTTCGTTACAAACTCAAAAAATATCAGCTTCAATCGGTCAACAAGAATCAAGAAATCAAGTGGCAGCAGCTAAAGGGGCAGCGGCTATTCAAACTTACGATAGACAAGGTCAACAATGGGTTCAACAAGCTGAAATGGATAGACAAGCCACTTTACTTGGTATGCAAATGGGTCAAACTACAGGCGCTAATTTAGCGCAACAACAAGCTCAAGCAAATCAAATGAACGCTGATATTGCTCAAAATAACGCTATGACAGGATTGTTTGAGGTAGGCGCTCAAGCGGCTGGTCAAATAAATTGGGGTGGTAGCCCGAAGGTTGCTGATCCTACTTCTTCAACAACTAATCCAACTTTTGATTTAGATTTTCAAAGAAGACAAGCCAACCGCCAAATTGGACCACAAGATTAATAATAAAAAATAAAATATGGCAGCAGATAGAACATTAGTAGACGCGGCGTTTAAAGAGGCTACATCAAGAGCTGGAGTAGACGTTCCAAATCTAAAACCTTTATACGATAGCAATACAGAGAATATGAAATCTTATTTAGGTATCGCTACAGATGCCATGAAAGAGTATAAAGTAGAGAAAGAAACTTTAAGGATTGGTAAGAATGCGCAGTTAAGCGAGTTTAAAAAAATCATGGATAAAAACTATGAGAAAATCGTAAAGAGAAAAGAAACAATGCCTCAAGAGTTGGTTAACGCTGTTGATGCTGAAGTTAAAAGATTACAAGATGAGTTTGAAGCTGTAAACACGTTTGGTAAAGGTGATAATGTTGAAAACGAAAAAGCTAGAACAAGAATAACAGCAGACTTACAAAGAGTTATTGGTGAAGCTGTGGATGCTAGAGCCACTTTTCAAATGTTAAGTGAAAATAAAGACGCTTGGCATACCAATGCTATTAAAAGCGAAACAATAGCTCCAATGATGTTAATGATGGATTTAGATAACATGGACATGGACGATAATGTTTCGGTATCATTTATTAACGGTAAACTAACTTTTAACGCAAAGAACTACACGCAAGTTAACGATGGGTTTGGTAATATGATTACGGGTGGTGACATGAGTTACAACTTAAAACAAATGAGGGAAAACCTACCAACAATAAATGCTAAAACACAAGGTGCTGTGGTAGATATTTATAAAACTAGAGTAGCTCAAGCAAAACTAGATGCTGAAGATAGCAACGCACCAATGATTAACGATGAAGAGCTAGTATCAAATATTGAAGCTATAATTGACACAAAAGAAGATTTTAGAGACTTAGCGTTAACTAGAATTGAAGGTGTTAATAAAGAATCTTTAGTATCAGCATTACAAAATACTGATCCAGCAAAAGGAGCGTCTATATCAATAGATCTTTTAGAGTCAACTTTTTTAACAACATTTCAATTAACAGATGTTGACAAAGATGGTGATATTGATCTTCAGGACATGGAAGCTTTAGAATCTGAAGCGGATAAGGCACTTTTTAAAGAAAACTTTGATAAAATGGTTAATGTGTTAACGGATATTACGGATGACAACTTTGATTTAGATAGATCAAAAAAAGTTTTAGTAAACCACTTAAGAAATGATATTACTAGTAGGTATGATTATACATTTAAAGGGTTTAACGACGCTATATTAAAACAAGTTCAGGGAAATTTTAAAATTGGTAGAGGTGGGTATTTACATAATCCAGCAAAAAATAGGGAGGACTACGTTGGTTGGAGAATGAATAGAGAAGGTCAGATGTTGTATGATGACAAAGAAGTTGCTAAAAAAATTAAAAATGGTGAAGAGTTTACAGATCCTTGGCAGAATGAGTACGTGCCAGTGTTGGATAATAAAGGTGGGGTCGTGGGATATAACGTAAGAGATGGTGCTACTGGTCGACTTATAACAGACGACAAGGAGGTAGATGGCGTAACTATTACTGGCCAACCTGTTTTCTACACTAAGGTTAACGCTAGAAGAAACGCTGTTGGAGTAAAATATGATTAATAAAATTAAATTACATTACGCATGTTAGAAGAGTTATATCAAGGTTTATATGAGGATGGTTATTTTTATGGTAGCTTCGAGCAATTTCAAAAGAAATTCCAAGACTTAGATTACAGAAAAACATTACACGCTGGTATTGTAAATGACGGTGATTTTTCAGGTGACTTTAATACTTTTGAAAATAAGTTTACTGGAGCGGCCACTGAAGTCCCTACATACAACCCGGAGACTATTTCATCGTCATCAGATTACGCTTCACCAATAGATGTTGCTGGCTATAATAT
>Ga0208180_1000774_pt1 | contig 23934 bp, 20 predicted proteins | sample MalvireepMed_s16_FD_184241 | JGI IMG/M metagenome (GOLD analysis project Ga0208180, IMG submission 184241) | Marine viral communities from the Global Malaspina Expedition - Malaspina viral metaG DeepMed_s16 (SPAdes) (version 2) | ecosystem: Environmental > Aquatic > Marine > Oceanic | place...
TTCACCCGGATAAGCGCCACCTGCAAGCCCTTCGTATCGATGCAGAGCGTTGGCTGCAGGATCACCTGGCCCTCAGCACAAACAATAAGACCTCCGTCTTTCCCGTTTCGCACACCGGCGGCAGGGGTCTGGACTTCCTTGGGTTCCACCTTTGGCCCGACGGCCGCCGACTTCGGAGGGCCAGCCTGCGGCGCTTTGGTCGTCAGCTGAAGCAGTGGCAGGACGACTACTCCCGCGGGGATATCGATTTGAGCGATATCCGCCAAAACCTTCACAGCTGGGTGAATCATGCCCGGCACGGCAACGCCATTCAGGCGGCTGCCGCCATGCTCAACAAAACCACCTTTAGGAGATCCGCTGATGGATACCGAGAATCAGGACCCGATGCTGGAAGAAGAAACAGTAGTAGAAACCCACGAAGAGTGGGCGCTAAGAAAGCGGCGTGAGCGCATGCAGGTCACCCGTTACCAGGCCAAGGCGGCACTGCTGGAGGCTGGTCTGCTCGATCAGTGCGAAGCGGTTGTGGCTGCCAGCGATAGTCCGCAGCTGAAGATTGCCTGGCAGGAAGCCGGGTTCATTCGCAGGTCGGCGTTCGTTGACTATGTTGGCGCTCAGCTGGATCTGACGCCTGAACAGCTGGATCAGCTGTTCATTGCTGCTGCAAAGATTAAGTAGGAGGTGGTCGTGAATGTAACTGTGCATTTTTGCAAGAGCGAAGATCTGGGCGGGCGCATCTTGCGTCTTTTCCTGATGAGCAAGTGGAATCATGTTGCCATCCAGGTGGGTGACAACGTGTATGAGGCGGTCTCCTGGGGCGGAGTAATCCGCAGGCCTTATCGAAAGTTTGCTGCAGCATGGCGGCGTGTGTCGAGCGTTGATATAGACGTTGCCGAGTCGTTTCCTTTAATCAAATTTCTGGACTGGCAGGTTGGCAAGCCCTATGACTGGAAGGCTATTCTGGCCTTTCCGTTCCGGGGGAGCTGGCAGAGTCGAGAGGCTTGGTTCTGCAGCGAGCTGGTCTATGAGGCTTTGATGGTGGGAGGTGGCATCCTGCCGGACAGGCTGCCCTCGAACAGGGTTACACCTCGTGATCTTTGGGTGGCTTTGCCCTAGTCGTTTTGGCAATTCCTTTGCCTATTATGGAAAGGTTTTTGGGTGCCAAATATTGCGCAAGTTAGGGCCAAATATCACGCGGCTCTACACCATGGTCCAGGTCACCGTGAGTCGGCCCAACTGCTCATCTTCACGACAGCCGCCCGGCTCACCGGCACTGGCGCCGCAGTAGTCGAACACCTCGGGATTCAGCAGTGCGCCTTTCGCCAGGTCGAACAGTTGTGGCGGCATGTCATCGCCCAGACGGCGTTCAAAACCGTTCTTGTGGAACAAATGCTTGAATCGTATTTCCTCGACAAAGCCCTGATTGGCATCACCACCAAAGTCAGGGTCTTCCGAATCTTCAGGCCCCCAATAGGCTGGGTTATCCTCACCCCAGGCCCGGGCATCGCCCTCGTTGGCGGTCAGGATGAAAGTCTCACCGTTATTGGTGAAGCTGGCGATGGCATCCGGATGGTACATGCCGAGGATGCCCGGCCATGCCCTGATATCGACTTCACCATTGCGGTCACTGGCATCCAGACCCTGGCCTTCAATACCATGATCCTTGTAGCCCAGCGGCAGGATCTCCGTGATGGTGGCCGAGGCGATGTCCACTTTCGCCAGTGCGTTGCTCTCCTGCAACGCCACCCATGCAGTGGTGCTGTCGGCGTTCACTGTGATGTACTCCGGCTCCATATCCTGGGCGACACTGGCACCCGGCCCGAATACCCGAACACCATCCGCCACCAGCTGTGCTCTCTGGCTATTGAAGGCGGTAAAATCCGCCGTCCTGACCTGCAGGTTGTCAGGGTCAGTCACATTAATGACGGAAACAGAGCCTTCCGGATCAATCTGATAGTCGTCACTCGGCTCACCCTCATTGGCAACTAACAGGTATTGGCCATCCGGGGTAAAGGTCAGCATGTCGGGCTGCGCACCAACCTGCACTGACCCACGGAGCGACAGCGTGGCGGCGTCGTAAACCGCAGCGAAGCCGGGCGCTGTTTTGGGTGATGCCTCGATGGCGACTGCAACCAGTCCGTCCTGAACTGCAACGCTGTTAACAACCGCATTATCAGCAATGTCACCAACCGTCAGGGTATCAACCAGCGTTGGCGCTGATGGGTCACTCATATCCAGCACATTCAGTGATCCTTCAAGAGCGTTTACCACAAACGCTCTGCGGCTGGCGGCGTCATACCCGGTGATTTCTGCAGCGCTTTCACCAAACACACCGGAGCTATATCGCCCTACGAATTCGAGAGTCAGGCCGGTGACTGCAGGGGGTGCCTCTACTGGCGGAGTGTTGTCGTTATCGGATGACAGGCAGCCGCTCAACAAGACAGCCGAGACACTGATAGCCAGCAGTGATGGTTTGAAAATGGTTTTTGGGTTTTGCACGGAACGCTCCTTTGCTTTGTTAGAAAACTAACTCGGTAGCAAAGAAACCTATTTCACCGCTGTTACAGGATCGGGAAGGAAATAAGACAGGACCATGACATATTAATGAAAGGCACGTGGCGGCCTGATACCACCATGTGCCCATTCGGCCGTGTTATGACAACTTACTGGCCAAGGTAACTCCGGTACATCCACACCGTTTTTTCCTGCTGGGAGATGTAGTCACTCATCAGGGCAACGGTGCCTTCGTCTTGAGCCTCACCGGCCAGATTCAGCAGATCACGCTGCTTGGCGATCAGTTTCCCGAAGCTCTCTACGATGTTGCCCACGGCTTCTTTGCCATCAGACACATCCTTACGCTCGGGCACATCGGACTTCTCGATGTAGGTGCTGTAAGCGTGCGCCGGACGGTGGCCCAAGGTCAGAACACGCTCGGCGATCTCATCAATCTTCAGCAACAGGTCATCATACAGTTCTTCAAACTTGGCGTGCAGCTCAAAGAAATTGTCGCCCTTGATGTTCCAGTGATAGCCACGAACGTTCATGTAAAAAATCTGGTAGTTGGACAGCAACTCATTAAGCGAGTCTGCCAGTTTCTGGGTCTTTTCCGTGTCCAGACCAATAAAGTTCTTACCCATATTGAACCTCCTGATTCGCGTTTTGGGTTTATCTGCCAACCACTCTACTCAGTCGTCGGCTATAACTGAAGTTTAGTTCTTCAATACTTGCGATAGCATAAGATTATATCAAAAACCAGAAACCCATAGGCCGATGCTATCGACGATAATCACAAGATCTATTTGGAAATAATTCTCGTTTGATCTTCAATACACCCATAGACCCTACGAAAACGGAGTTGATCATGAGCGCACTGAAACTGTTCGTTCACAACCACAGTGCCAACGGTGACCAGTCACTGTTAAAAACCATCACCTTTGCAATCACGCACTTCGTGGTGGCGTTCTCCGTAGCCTATCTGCTGACCGGCGACATTCTGATCGGCAGCCTGATCGCCATGGTTGAGCCGACCATCAACACCGTTGCCTACTTCTTCCATGAGAAGATATGGGCACGGTATCAGCGAAATGCAACCGCCAGGCCCTTGATCGTACGGCACAACACGCCCTGAAACGGCTGATTCAGATCAATTACGGATATAACAGAAGCGGGCCGGCTCAGACGCCAGGCCCGCAATCCATACAACCCTCAGCAGGTTCCGGCCCCAGCCTGAGGTTTCTGTTGAGGTTTTTCAGGGCGGTCCTCAACCCTTCTTCAATCACCGGGTGGTAGAACGGCATTTCCAGCATGTCGCTCACGGTCATCCGCTTCTGGGCGCACCACGCCAGCAGGTGGGCAATATGCTCGGCCGCAGGGCCGAACATTTCCGCGCCCATGAACAATCCGCTGCCATGTTCGCCATACACCCGCAGCAGGCCCCGGTTCTTGCCGATCACCTTGCTGCGCCCCTGGTTCTCGAAACTTACTTCTCCGACGGCAAAGCAGCCCCGGCACTTTTCATCCACCTGGTGAATGGTCAGGCCCACCGAGGCAATCTGCGGATCGCTGAACACCACGGCCAGCGGGGTTTTGCGCAATCCGGTCTGTACCTCCGGATATGCCGCTGCGTTGTCTCCGGCGATGCGGCCTTCATCTGCGGCCTCATGCAGCAACGGCCGGTGGTTATTCACATCCCCGACGATAAAAATATGGCTGTCGCCGCAGCGCAGGGTGTAAGGGTCAAACTCCGGCATGCCCCGGTCGTCCAGCTCGATGCCGGCGTTCTGGATGTCCAGGTTATCGATATTCGGCCGGCGCCCGGTGGCCGCCAGAAGATAGTCGAAGGTTTCCTGGTGCTCTTTGCCGTCTTCCAGCCAGGTAATCTGCACACCACCGTCTGTACGCTCTACCCGGCGGGTTTCGGTTTTCGGACTGAAGGCAAACTCTTCGCTGAAGGTTTTCAGTGCGTAGTCACGGATTTTCTCATCCCGCAGCCCGCCGATGCCGCCGCTGACGCCGAACAGGTGCACCTTCACCCCCAGCCGGCTTAATGCCTGCCCCAGCTCCAGGCCGATGACCCCGGGGCCGAAGACCGCGACAGAGCCTGGAAGGTCCTGCCAGTCGAAGATGTCGTCGTTCACAATCAGCCGGTCCCGGGCTTCCTTGAAGATACCCGGTATGTTGGGCCGGGAGCCGGTGGCGATAATGATGCGATCGGCACGGACTTCGGTATGGTCGCCGACTTCCAGCCGGTGGGCATCCAGAAAGCGGGCATGGCCCATCAGGCGATGTTCTTCCGGCAGTTTTTCCATGGAGCGGACCACCGGCGCCACAAACTTGTCCCGCTCGGCGCGTACCCGTTGCATCACCAGCCGGCCATCAATGCGGACATCGCCAGCCAGCACACCGAAGTCGCCGGCGGATTTCAGGTCGTGGGCCCGCTCGGCGGCGGCAATCAGCAATTTGCTGGGCATGCAGCCCACTCGGGCACACGTTGTGCCGTACTGCTCACCCTCAATCAGCACCACACGGTCGGTTTTCTTTGCCACCCGCTGGTAAGCCACCATGCCGGCAGTGCCGGCGCCGATGATCGCTACATCCACGTCACGCTTGTTCATCTGGCCTCCTCTGAAAACCGGAAATTCCCGTCTTTTCTGCAGGTTAAGTTATAAGTATAGAAAGCTTACGGAATCCTGACAGGTGAAACCGGAAAAAAATCCTTCTATGCTTGCCGGCAATCACCTTCATCGGTTTACGACCATAAAGCTCAACAGGTCACTACGCTAACAGGAGCAAACAGGTGCAGAATTACTGGCTGGAATTTCTTACGGTGGCCCTGGTGCACCTGCTGGCCGTGGCAAGCCCCGGCCCGGATTTTGCGGTGATGCTGCGCCAGGCCCTGACCCAGAACCGGCGCAACGCGTTGCTGTCGGCTGCGGGTATCGGGCTGGGTATTCTGCTGCACGTGGGTTATTCGTTGCTGGGCATCGGGCTGATCATCCAGCAATCGGTGATGCTGTTCACCGTGTTGAAGGTGGTTGGCGCTGTTTATCTGCTTTACATCGCCTGGCACTGCCTGCGGGCCAGGCCGGGCGGAGTGCATGTGGATGCTGCTAAAAAGACCGAACAGACAGGAATGGCAGCCTTCCGGCTCGGGTTTCTGACCAACGCCCTGAACCCCAAGGCAACGCTGTTCTTTGTGTCCCTGTTCTCGGTGGTGATCAACCCGGGCACACCCATTCTGCTGCAGGCAGGCTATGGCCTGTACATGGCACTGGCCACGGGCCTGTGGTTTGCCATGGTGGCGGTGTTCTTTACCCACCCCCGTGTCCGCCGGGGTTTCAACCGGTTCGGACACTGGCTTGATCGGGCCATGGGGGGCATCCTGGTGCTGCTGGCCGGGCAGCTGTTGTTGTCTACAGTGAGCGGATCAGAGCCTCCGTCTGTTCCCAGCCCAGGCACGGATCGGTAATCGAGCAGCCGTAGACCAGCTCTTTACCGTCGTCCTGGCGACCGAATTCCAGGAAGCTTTCCAGCATCAGGCCCTTGATGTGCCGGTTGCCATTGCGCTTCTGGGCCATCACATCCCGGGCAATATCCACTTGCCGCTCGGCCTGTTTGCAGGCGTTGTCGTGGCTGCAGTCCACCATCACGGCCGTTGATACGCCGGCTTTTTCCAGCTCTGCCACGGCCTTGGCGATGCTCAGCTCATCGTAGTTGGTCACGCCCCGGCCGCCGCGCAGCACCAGGTGGGTGTCCGGATTGCCAGCGGTGGAAATCATCACCGGTGAGCCACTGTGGGAAATGCCCATGTGGTGGTGAGGGTGCGAGGCAGACTTCATGGCATGGCTGGCCACGGTAATACCGCCGTCGGTGCCATTTTTGAACCCGGTGGGCATGGGCAGGCCGCTGACCATTTCCCGGTGGATCTGGGATTCGGTGGTGCGGGCGCCAATGGCGGTCCAGCTCACCAGGTCCCCCAGGTAATCCATCATGAACGGGCTCAGGGCTTCGGTGGCCAACGGCAGGCCAAGCTCGGATAACGCCAGCAACAACTTGCGGGAACGCTCCAGCCCCAGTTTCAGGTCACCGCGGCCAGTACGCTCAGGATCGTACAACAGGCCTTTCCAGCCCACGGTGGTGCGGGGTTTTTCCAGGTAGGCGCGCATCACAATCAGGAACCGGTCACTGACGTCGTCTGACAGCGCTTTCAGGCGGGTGGCGTAGTCCAGGGCAGCCTGTTCGTCGTGAATGGAGCAGGGCCCCATAACAATCAGGGTGCGGTCGTCCTGACCGTGCAGTACAGCGCGGATCTGTTCACGGTAACCGGCAATGGCCCGACCCCGTTGCTCATCGGCAGGAAACTGCTGGCGCAACTCGGCGGCGGTAGGCAACCTGGCTTCCTGGCGGTGCTGGCAGGCGCTGGAGGATTGCGCGTCCAGTGTTTCAGATTTCAGCGGCATGTTCATGTCTGTGTTCCCGTTTCCCTGTGTCAGAATCAAAAAAGCCCCGGCTGGGCTACCAGTCGGGGCTTTTTGAGTCCGGTGGCAGCCTGGGTTGCTTGCCGGGCTGCCTTCCTCGTTGTGTTCGGTCGATGAAGATCTTACGGGCGGCCCGGGCTCTGGCTAAAATAAAAGCCATAACCAAACCACCAAAAATACACAGCAGAACCTGCGGCCTTCAGTTTTTCACCGAAAGCTTTCAGAACGTTCAATTGACAGGCTGTGTGTAGAGTCTTCATGCTTTTCACTATATACCCGCGGTTTTCAGATTGGCAACCCGCAATCCGGATTATTTTCCGGTGGGTGTCGTTAACGTGGCTTCGGAGGCCCAGATGCACAATCCTTTCGCCCGGTTTTCCACTCTGGCCCTGCTGGCCGTTCTGATACTTGGCCTGACGGCTCCGGCGGCGGCCCGGGCAGAACAGGAAACCCGCATTTACCAGCTGCAGAACCGCACCGCCGAAGACATGGCGCAGCAGGTACGCACCCTGTACCAGCAAGCTCCAGTGTCGGTAACGGCCCGTGGAACACAACTGGTTGTAAGGGGAGAGCCAGTGTTGCTGGATGAAATCGGCACCCTGGTCGGCTCGCTGGATGTACCTCCGGTACAGATGCGCATTACCGTGCGCTACCGGCAGAGTTCAGACAGCTCGGGTTCCGGTGCTGGTGTCAGCGTAAACCGTAACCGGGTATCCGCCGGGGTCGAGCAAAGCAGCCGTTCCAGCAACTCAAGCTCCCAGCGCCACCTGGTGGTTCAGGACGGGCAATCTGCTCACATTACCTCCGGCAGCGTGCGCACCCTCCCCTTCGCCGTTCAGGGTGGCCGCAACCCGGCGGTGATCCTGGAACAGGTGGAAACCCGCAGCGGGTTTGTGGTCAGCCCCCAGTCGATTTCCGGCCAGGCAGTGGAGCTGAACATTGTATCGTTCGAGGAAGACCCGGCAGCACTGCCCGGCTATGAAACCGAGGCGCTGGTGACCATCCGCCGGGTGGAGCCGGGGCAATGGGTGTCTCTGGGCGGGGTCAGCACATCGGAAAGCCGCCAGCAGGGCGGCCTGGTCTATCAGCGCAACAGCAGCCTGGCGGAACAGCTGGCCATTGATGTGAAAGTGGATATCCTGCCCTGATCAGGCGCCGCGTTTGCCGATCAGCAGGTCCCGGGCTTCGTTGAGCTTGGCGGCCAGGTAATCGTTACCACCGCGATCCGGATGCACCTTCTGCATCAGCTTGCGGTGGGCAGCCACCACCTCTTCACGGGTGCAACCCGGCGTCACTCCCAGAATATCGCAGGCTTCCCGCTCGGTCATGGCGCCGGCAACCGGTGCACGCTGGTCACCCGTACCGGCTTGTCCCGAAGCTTCCGGCCCGGAGGAATCGCCCATGGCCTTGCGGAACATCGGCGCGTAGCGCATCAGCGCCGGCAGTTTTCTCAGCAGCGGAATCAGTGCCGCAATACCGGCAGTGATCACGTGCACCCGGCCAGTCAGCACCATAAACAGCAACAGGGCACCGCCGGCCACCAGCACCACTTTCCAGATGGCCGCTTTCTGGCCTTCCGGCGACAGCGCGCCCCATTTTTTCAGGATGACAAACACGGCGGCCGCCAGGGCCAGGCCGAGAATCAACTGCATGCTTAACTCTCCCCGATTCGGGCTTCAACCTTCGCCTTGAAGGTTTTCAGGGGTTCAAGGTATTTATCGCGGTGCGTCCTTGCCCGACTCACGGGCACAATTGCTGCCACTGCAAAACGGCCAAGGTATGTGTCCATCGCCACTGAGAATGCCGCAATATCCGGCATGTATTCTTCGAAATCTTCTGCCACGCCGGTCTGGCGGATTTTTTCAAGGTCTGCAAGCAACTGGCGCTTTACTGCCACACCTTCGCTACCCGACGGCAAAGTATCCCGCAGAATCTTTTCAACCTTGCTGTCTTCCATGCTGGCCAACAGGGCCTTGCCTACCGCAGTGGTATGGAAAGGCACGTGAATCACCCCCATAGCCGGCACCACCCGCAGCTCCCGCTCCGCCACAATGCGCTCGATCACAAGCACCTGGTTGGCTTCCACGCCACAGAACACCAGGGTTTCACCAATCTGGTGGCTGAGTTCTTCCAGCAGGGGACGAGCCACGGAAATCACGTCAATCCGGGTGTGGTAAAGCAGGCGCCCGAGCTCCGGCCCCAGCCGGTAACCGCCTTCAGCCCGCACCATTTCGACAAAACCTTCAGTTTCCAGCGCACCGATAATGCGCTGAATGGTAGAGCGGGGCAAGGCCACGGCCCGGGCGATTTCCGCCAGGCTCAGGCCGTCGGGATACTCTCCGAGTTCGCGCATAATCGCCGCTGCCCGGGCAATCACCTGAATGCCACCCTGGCGACGATCTTCGTGCCCTGTGTCTTCTGTTTGCTGCATGGATTCCTGACTCGTGGGTTTGCGATCACCCGGTATTACGAGCGCGCAGACAGGCTATGTCAAGCAAGGCTCCCGACCCCGGCGCAGTAGAATCCGAAGTTACCCTTGTATCACAATACGGTTACAATCCCGCAATACAATACAATACAATGAACCCATTACCTCCGAACCAACCACAGACGGGGACAACGTTGTGATTTCAAACAAACACCTGCCCGACAGCCGCCTGCTGGCGCTGCTGCTGACCAGTATTTTTGTACTCTCCGGATGCAGCGATCCGGCACCGCAACAACAAAACCAGCGCCCGGCGCCTCAGGTGGGGGTGTATGAAGTGGAAGAACAACCACTGGCCCTGTCTTCCGCCCTGCCTGGCCGCACCCGCGCCTGGCGGACTGCCGAGGTTCGCCCACAGGTGAATGGCATTATTGAAGAGCGACTGTTCGTTGAAGGCAGCGTAGTGGATGAGGGGTCAGTGCTGTACCAGATCGATGACGCTCCCTACCGGGCCGCCCTGGCCCGGGCCAATGCCAGCCTGACCAATGCCCGCAACCTGGCCAAGCGCTACGAAAACCTGGTGGGCACCCGTTCCATCAGCCAGCAGCAGTATGACGACGCCCTGGCTGCCCTGCGCAGCGCCGAGGCGGAATACGAAGCCGCCAGCATCAACATGAACTACACCCGGGTGAAAGCCCCGATCACCGGCAAGATCAGCCGTTCGCGAGTCAGCGAAGGCGCCCTGGTGACCAGCGGCCAGCAGCAGGAAATGGCCACCATCACCCAACTGGACCCGATCTACGTGGACATCGTGCAACCGGTCACCCGCCTCCTGGACCTGCAGAGCGCTATCGAAGCCGGGCTGATTGAAGCCGATGAGAACGACGTGGTTGAAGTCTCGCTGGTGCTGGAGAACGGCCAGGACTATCCGCACACCGGTTTGCTGAAGTTCTCCGAAGTGGTGGTCGATGAGGGCACCGGCTCGGTCACCCTGCGGGCTGAGTTCCCGAATCCGGATGGCAAGCTGCTGCCGGGTATGTTTGTGCGCGCGCTGGTGGAAGAAGGCACCCGCCCGAACGCCATCCTGGTGCCCCAGCAAGCGGTGTCACGCGATACCCGCGGCGTACCAACCGTCTGGGTGCTGGCCGAGGACAACACGGTAAGCGTCCGCCAGATTGAAACCGAGCGCACCGTGGGCAACGCCTGGCTGGTGCAAAAGGGGCTGCAGGCCGGTGAACAGGTGGTGACCGAGGGCGTTCAGCGCCTGGCGCCGGGCATTCCCGTGCAGCCGGCACCGGCAGCCAATGTCGACCTGAAAACCGAATTCGCAACCCAGGCCGAATAAGGAGCTCCGGACATGCCCCGATTTTTTATCGAACGCCCCATATTTGCCTGGGTCGTCGCCCTGATGCTGATGCTCGGCGGCGGACTGGCAGTAAAGAACCTCGCCGTTAACCAGTTTCCGGATGTCGCCCCGCCGGCGATTGCCTTGTCGGTGAATTACCCCGGCGCTTCCGCCCAGACCGTGCAGGACACGGTGGTCCAGGTGATCGAGCAACAGCTCAACGGCCTGGACGGCTTGCGCTACATCTCCTCCGAGAGCAACTCGGATGGCAGCATGACCATCATTGCCACCTTCGAACAGGGCACCGACCCAGACATCGCCCAGGTGCAGGTGCAAAACAAACTGCAGCTGGCCAACCCGCTGCTGCCCGAAGAAGTGCAGCGTCAAGGCATCCGGGTATCCAAGTACAAGGTGAACTTCTTCACCGTCTTTGCGCTGACCAGCCCTGATGGCAAATACACCCAGGGCGACCTGGCCGATTACATCGTATCCAACATCCAGGACCCGGTTGCGCGAACCCAGGGCGTCGGTGACTTTCTGCTGTTCGGCTCCCAGTACGCCATGCGCCTGTGGCTCGACCCGGAAAAACTCAACAGCTACCAGCTGACCCCGCAGGACGTGATCAATTCGGTGCGCGCCCAGAACGTGCAGGTCTCTGCCGGCCAGCTCGGTGGCCTGCCCACCGCAGAAGGCGTGCAGCTGCAGGCCACCGTTATCGGCAAGCAGCGCATGAAGACCGCCGAAGAATTCGAAAACATCCTGCTGAAAGTGAACCCGGACGGCTCCCAGGTGCGCCTGGCCGAGGTCGCCGAGGTGAATCTGGGCAACGAGAACTACGCCATCACCGGTAAATACAACGGCGCGCCGGCAGCCGGTATGGCCCTGCGCCTGGCCACCGGCGCCAACCAGCTGGAAACCGCTGGCCGGGTAAAAGAAACCCTGGCAGAACTGGAACGCTTTCTGCCTGAAGGCGTAGAGATCGTCTTCCCCTACGACACCACACCGGTCGTGTCGGCGTCTATCGAGACCGTCGCCATGACGCTGATCGAAGCCGTGGTGCTGGTGTTCCTGGTGATGTTCCTGTTCCTGCAAAGCTGGCGCGCCACCATCATTCCCACACTGGCGGTGCCGGTGGTTCTGCTGGCTACCTTTGGCGTACTGTACGCCTTTGGCTTCACCGTCAACGTGATGACCATGTTTGCCATGGTCCTGGCCATCGGTTTGCTGGTGGACGACGCCATCGTAGTAGTGGAAAACGTCGAGCGACTGATGGAAGAAGAGGGGCTGTCGCCCAAGGAAGCCGCCAAGAAATCCATGGACCAGATCTCCGGCGCACTGCTGGGCATCGGCCTGGTGATTTCGGCGGTGTTCCTGCCCATGGCCTTTTTTGGCGGCGCCACCGGGGTGATCTACCGGCAGTTCTCGGTCACCATCATCTCGGCAATGTCGTTCTCTGTGCTGGTGGCATTTATTTTCACCCCGGCCCTGTGCGCCACCTTGCTGAAACCCGGCGACCAGCACGTCAGGAAAGGCTTTTTCGGCTGGTTTAACCGCACCTTTGACCGCAGCGCAGACCGCTACAAATCAGGCGTCAGTTACCTGATCAAACGTAAGGGCCGCTTCATGGGCGTGTACCTGTTGCTGGTCGTGGCTGTGGGCTTCCTGTTCAAGGGCCTGCCCACCGCGTTCCTGCCGGACGAAGATCAGGGCGTGATGATTGTGATGGTGCAGCTGCCCACCAATGCCACGGGCGAGCGCACCGAAGCCGTACTGGCAGAAGCTGGAAATTATTTGCTGGAAGAAGAGTCCGAGGTGGTCAAGAGCGTGATGTCTGTGCGGGGCTTCAACTTCGCCGGCCGTGGCCAGAACTCCGGTATTCTGTTCGTGGACCTGAAGCCCTTTGCTGACCGGGAAAGCTTTGCCCAGAGCGTGTTCGCCCTCGCGGGTCGCTCCGGGGCAAGGTTCGCCCAGATCAAAGACGCCATCGTGTTCCCGATTGTGCCACCGGCCATTCTGGAGCTCGGCAACGCCACCGGCTTTGACCTCTACCTGAAAGACAACGGAGCTATCGGCCACCACGCCCTGATGGCCGCCACCAATGAGTTTATCAGCAGAGCCAATGCCGCGCCGGAGCTGAACATGGTGCGCCACAACGGCCTGCCGGACGAGCCCCAATACCAGGTGATCATCGATGACGAAAAAGCCCGGCTGTTGCAGGTGTCCATTGCCGACATCAATGCCACCATGTCTGCCGCCTGGGGTTCAAGCTATGTGAACGACTTCCTGCACAACGGCCGGGTGAAGAAAGTCTATGTGCAGGGCAAACCGGATTCACGACTGGCACCGGAAGACTTCGACAAATGGTTTGTGCGCAACGCCCAGGGTGAGATGGTGCCCTTTGCCGCCTTTGCCACTGGCGAGTGGGTGTTCGGTTCGCCGCGCCTGCAGCGGTATCAGGGCGTACCCGCTACGCAAATCCAGGGTGCTCCGGCTAACGGTTACAGTACCGGTGATGCCATGGCCGCACTGGAACGCATTGCCGCCGACCTGCCCCAGGGCCTGGGCCTGGAATACACCGGCCTGTCGTTCGAGGAAAAACAGGCCGGCAACCAGGCGATGATGCTGTATCTGCTGTCGATCCTGGTGGTGTTCCTGTGCCTGGCAGCCCTGTATGAAAGCTGGTCGATTCCGTTTGCGGTGATCATGCTGGTGCCACTGGGTGTGCTTGGCGCGGTCCTGGCCACCATGGCCAGAGGGCTGTCCAACGATGTGTTCTTCCAGGTGGGTATGCTGACCACCATGGGACTGGCCGCCAAGAACGCCATTCTGATCGTGGAATTTGCCCGACAGCTTTATGAGCAGGAAGGCAAGCCGCTGCTGCAGGCCACCGCCGAGGCCGCCCGCCTGCGCCTGCGTCCTATCATCATGACCTCGCTGGCGTTCATCTTCGGGGTACTGCCCATGGCCATCGCCAGTGGTGCCTCCAGCGCCAGCCAGCATGCCATCGGCACCGCGGTGGTCGGTGGCACACTGGCCGCGACCATCCTGGCGATCTTCTTTGTACCGCTGTTCTACGTGTTTGTGGTGGGCCTGACCGGAAAGCGGAAATCCGCTGACGATTAACCGCCCAGCCGCTCAGAGTGATGCCGGGCCAGGAGGGCCCGGTCATCCAGCGATGAACACACCACCCATAGCCGCCCAACCTGCATGGCTGGCACCGAAACCATAGGCGGCATAGGCCGCAATACCCGCACACATCAACCACGGTAATCTAACCCACACCACCTGGCGTAATTGCAATAGTGACAATGTCCTGTCGCTTTTGTAGCATGCTAATCCAAAACGCCTATTGACTTTAACGAACCCCCCGGCAGGCGTCCGAAACTACAGGAATCCACTCCAGGAACAGACCTATGCGCACCGCATCCCGTTTTGTCATCGTCATCATTTTCCTTGGTGTCGTCCTTGGCGGCATCTTTGGCTACAAATTCATGCAGTTTGGCCAGATGAAGGAAATGCTGTCACAGCCTCAGCCGCCGGCGATCATTTCCGTGACCAAGGCAACCACCGAAAACTGGCAGCCGGCCATCAAGGCGGTGGGCAGCGTAGAAGCCATTAACGGTATTGAGGTGGCCAACGAGGTGCCGGGAGTGATTGAAAGCATCAGCTTTGAATCCGGCGATACGGTTAAACAGGGAGACGTCCTGGTTCGCCTGGATGCCGCTATCGACGAAGCCGCCCTGCGCACCCGCCGGGCCGAGGCTCAACTGGCGCAGCAGGAGTTCAAACGGATTTCCGACCTGCTGCCGCGGCGCGCCGTGTCCCAGTCCCAGTACGACGAAGCCAAGGCCAACTACGATGCCGCCCGGGCACGGGTGAACGAGGCAGAGGCCCAGCTGAACAAGAAGGTGATCAAGGCCCCGTTTGACGGCAAGCTGGGTATCCGGATGGTGGACCAGGGCCAGTACATTGGCACCGGCACCCCGATCGTCGAGATCAACATGCTGCACCCAATCTACGTGGACTACACACTGTCCGAGAAATACCTGCCGGATGTCGACCAGGGCTATCCGGTGTCTGTCACTGTAGCCGCAGTGCCTGACCGCACCTTTGAGGGTGACGTCAGCGCCATTAACACCTCGGTGAACCCGGAAACCCGCACCGTGCGCATACGCGCCATCCTGAACAACGAAGATAACCTGCTGCGCCCGGGTATGTTTGCCACTGTCCAGACCGGCCAGCCCCGGGATAACAAAGTGGTCACCCTGCCCCGCGAGGCTATTTCCTATAACACTTACGGCAACTTCGTGTTCGTAGTGGAAGAAAACGATGAAGGCCAGCTGGTGGTCAGCCGCCGCAGTGTCACCACTGGCGAAGTCCGTGAGGGACGGGCCTCCGTAACGTCCGGTCTCGAATCCGGTGAAACCGTGGTTGCCAAAGGCCTGCTCAGGCTGCGGGCCGGCCAGCGGGTTGAGATTCAGGACGAATCCGGCCAGGAGGCGTCTGAGTAATGAAATTCACCGATATATTTGTCCACCGGCCAGTCCTGGCCACGGTGGTCAGCCTGCTGATCCTGCTGCTCGGTGCCCGGGCCGCCATGGAAATGGAAATCCGCCAGTACCCGAAGCTGGAAAGCACCACGGTGACGGTCACCACCGCCTACCCCGGTGCCAGTTCGGACCTGATCAAGGGCTTTATCACCACGCCGCTGCAACAGGCCATTGCCGAAGCCAGCGGCATTGATTACCTGACCTCCACCAGCTCCCAGAGCGTGTCCACCATCCAGGCCAAGATGGTGCTGAACTACGACGCCAACGATGCCCTGGCGGAAATCCAGGCCAAGGTGGCCAGCCAGCGCAACGTGCTGCCGGCAGAAGCCGAAGACCCGGTGATCACCTCCACCACCGGTGACGACACCGCACTGATGTACATCGCCTTCTACAGCACCGAGCTGGATGTACCACAGATTACCGATTACCTGACCCGTGTTGTTCAGCCCAAGCTGCAGGCACTGTCTGGCGTGGGTAAGGCCCAGCTGCTGGGCCGTACCTTCGCCTTGCGGGTATGGCTGGACCCTGAGCGACTGGCTGCGGTCGATATGACGCCGGTAGAGGTGGCCGCCAAGCTGCGCGCCAACAACTACCAGGCCGCTGTGGGCCAGACCCGGGGCAAGTACACCGAAGTGAGCCTGACCAGCGACACCGACATCGCAGACCCGGAAGCCTTCCGCAACCTGGTAGTGAAGCAATCCGGCGGCACGCTGATCCGCCTTCAGGACATTGCCAGGGTGGAACTGGGCTCCCAGAACTACGACCAGCTGGCCCTGTACAAAGGCCAGCCGGCCACCTACGTGGCCATCGAAATGGCGCCCGGAGCCAACCCGCTGACGGTAGCCGGACTGGTGAAAGACGAACTGCCCGACATCGAAAGCCAGCTGCCCAGCGGCCTGAATGTACGCCTGGCCTACGATGCCTCGGACTTTATCGACGACTCCATCAACGAAGTTATCCGTACCCTGATCGAAGCCATGATCATCGTACTGGTGGTGGTGTTCCTGTGCCTGGGCTCAGTACGTGCCTCCGTGGTGCCGTCGGTTGCCGTGCCGCTGTCGCTGATTGGCGGCGCCTTCATCATGCTGATGTTCGGCTTTTCCCTGAACCTGCTGACCCTGCTGTCTATGGTGCTGGCCATCGGCCTGGTGGTGGATGACGCCATCATCATGGTGGAGAACGTGCACCGGCATATCGAGCAGGGCGAGTCCAGGTTCGAGGCCGCCATTAACGGTGCCCGGGAGATGGCCACCCCCATCATCGCCATGACCACCACCCTGGTGGCGGTGTACGCCCCCATCGGCTTTATGGGTGGCCTGGTGGGCTCACTGTTTACCGAGTTTGCCTTCACCCTGGCCGGCACCGTGGTCATCTCCGGCATCGTGGCCTTGACCCTATCGCCCATGTTGTCCGGCAAGGTGCTCAAGCCACACGGCAACCCGGGCAAGTTCGAGCAACTGGTCGAGAAAACCTTCAACGGCCTGGCCAATGCCTATAAAGCAGCACTGACCTCTCTGATGCAGACCAAGTCGGTGGTGGTGTTCTTCGCCGTGGTGGTGCTGGGCTCCATTTACTTCATGGTGATGATGAGCCAGAACGAACTGGCCCCCACCGAAGACCAGGGCATCCTGTTCTATCAGGGCCTGGGGCCGGAAACGTCCACCCTGGACTACCTCTATGAGCACGGCCAGGAAGTGCAGGACCGCATGGCCACCGTGCCCGGCTACAACGAAGACTTCATGATCCTGGGTGTCACCAGCCCGAATGCCGTGTTTGGCGGCTTCAAGATGTCGCCCTGGAGCGAGCGGGAAATCAGCCAGTTCGAGGCCCAGCCGCTGCTGGATGCCGAGCTGAAGAATGTCACCGGCCTGCAAACCGCGGTGTTCCCGCTGCCGGCCCTGCCGGGTTCCGGCGGTGGCCTGCCGTTCCAGTTCGTGATCACCACCGGCGGCAGCTACGAGCAGCTGGACCAGGTGGCCGATGAACTGCTGGGCAAGGCCATGCAGAGCGGCAACTTCATGTTCCTTAAGAAATCCATCAACTTCGACAAGCCGAGCACCCGCATTAACGTGGACCGTGACCGGGTGGCAGACCTGGGCCTGTCGATGCAGGATGTTGGCCAGTCGCTGGCCAGCATGCTCAGTGGTGGTTACATCAACCGCTTCAACATGGAAGGCCGCTCCTACCAGGTGATTCCACAGGTGGACGACCAGTTCCGCGCCAGCCGTGAAGCACTGGATGACTACTACATCCGCGCCGGCAACGGCGAGCTGGTACCGCTCTCCAGTGTGGTCAGCTTTACCGAGGAAGTGGAACCATCCAACCGCACCCAGTTCAACCAGCTGAACTCGCTCACGCTCGAAGGGGTGGTCATGCCCGGCGTGGCAGCCGGTACCGCCATGGAGTTCATGGAGCAGACTGCTGGAGAAGTGTTCCCGCAGGGCTTCAGCTTCGACTACACCGGCGAATCACGGCAGCTGGCGACCCAGGGCAGCGCCCTGGTGGTGACCTTCTTCCTGTCCTTGCTGGTGATCTACCTGGTACTGGCGGCGCAGTTCGAAAGCTGGCGCGACCCGATCATCATCCTGGTGTCGGTGCCCATGTCCGTTGCCGGCGCCATGGCGTTCATCGTACTGGGCTTCGCCAGTATGAACATCTACACCCAGGTGGGCCTGATCACCCTGATTGGTGTGGTGTCGAAGAACGGCATCTTGATTGTGGAATTCGCCAACCAGCTACAGAAAGAGCAAGGCCTGAACAAGGTAGAGGCGGTGATTGAGGCTGCAGCTATTCGCCTGCGGCCGATCATCATGACCTCACTGGCACTGATCTTCGCCATGGTGCCGCTACTGATAGCCGTGGGCCCTGGCGCCGAAAGCCGGTTTGCCATCGGCCTGACCATCAGTGCCGGCCTGGGCATTGGCACCCTGTTCACCGTGTTCGTATTGCCGGCGTTCTACATCCTGCTGGCCCGTGACCACCACGGCTCCGCCGCTGATGAGTACGAAGATCAGGAAAGTGCCGGCGCCAGCAGCTCCTGAGCCTGCAAACGCCGGCGCCACTGAACCGTTTCGCTGGGCAGCTCTCCGAAGTGTTCCCGGTAGAGCGCCGCGAAACGGCCAAAGTGGCTGAAACCTTCATCGCCGGCATAGCGGGAAATGTGAGGCACTGCGCACTGGCAGTCCACCAGCCGCCGGCGCACGCGAATCAGCCGGCAGCGCTGGTAATAGCGATAGGGTGTCATGCCGGTCTGCCGTTTCATCAGGTAGTAGAGGTTGCGCTCGCTCACCCCGGCGTGGCTGGATAACTCCTGCAGGTCAAACTGCCAGTCCGGCTCTGTCCGTATCTTGATGATGGCCTTGAGTAGCCGCCGGTCGGGCTCCGGAATGGCTGTCGTTGCCGAGGCAGCAGCGGTGTTTCCGCGAAGTATCCCGTTGATCTCCTGCAACAGGGTTTCCGCCGCCCGGCATCCGTGATCGTGGTCTTGCAGAAATCCGACCTGGAACAGGAACCCGTGGATACAACGGGTGATCGCATCACCAATGGCCGGGCCTGTATGCGGCGCATCGGGCTGGTCTGCCAGCCGGAGCAGGAGCACACGGCTGTCTGCCGCCACCCTCAGGCTGAAGGTTTGAGCAGGCGGAATTACCTGAAACGGAAAGACCGTGGTCGCTGCCTTACCGGCAGACACAACCTCACACCGCCCCTGAACCCGGAACACCAGCAAGGGCGAATCCAGGCAGCAGTGTTTCAGGATGAGATTCTGGCTGACTGATAAAGCGGCAACCATGCCTGCTCCGACTTCCAGCGCCGACAACGAGCCGGCTTCGGCTTTCGGCCGGGACCAATCACAAACCAGCCCGGTGCAGCCCAGCAAATCCTGCAGGGCCAGCGTCCACTCCCCGCAGGCGGCGCGGTTCAGGCGAAGGTAAGATTCCAGCTCGGAATTGACGATAAAGTTCTGCATACTACTCAGACAGGTAAAAGGTGAGACTGCTGTTGTAAGCAACATTCCCACAAATCCCTAGCCAGATCTTGCAAAACCCCTGCATTCTTTGTGGTTAATAGGGATTTATTGATGCTTATCAAACTCTCACACAGGCAACATAACAGGACACACCCTTGACCCTCGGAACCCTCTTCTGGCTTTTCGTTGCCGGCTTTCTGGTCTGGTACTGGTGGCAGGCCAAGGCCATCAAAGACTCGGTACTGCAAGCCGCTCACCGTTATTGCAAAAGCATGGACGTGCTTCTGCTCGACGATGCCGTGTACCTGCGGGGCCTGTGGTTCAAACGGGACCCACAAGGCAGCCTGAGGGTATGGCGCCGTTTTCTGTTCGACTTTGCCACCACCGGCGAAGAACGCTATACCGGCCGGGTAATCATGCTCGGCCGCAAAATTGTGCATATGGAACTGGATCCACACCGGTTTTGACCGAAAGACTGTTTACAATTCGTTACCTTAAAATCCCGAATCCAGGCCCTGCCCGACCGGCCTGAAACATAACTGTCATATTTATGTAGCATCCTTGCGCCAGCACAACTTCTTGTCCTGAATAGGTTTTCTGGTGATGTCTTATTCCGTTTCTGCAGCTTTCAAAGCCGGCGCACTGGCGCTGTTGACTGCCCTGCCCCTGTCTTCCACCCTGGCCCATAACCTGGAAATTCACGGCTCTAACACCGTGGGTGCCACCCTGGCCCCCATGCTGGTGACCGGCCACCTGGAACACATCGGTAGCGGCTCGGTTAAGACCGACTCCACCGGCGTGGAAAACGAAAAGATTCTGAGCATTGCCAGCGAAGGCGGCACCGTGAGCGTGCTGGTGGCTGCCCACGGTTCCAGCACCGGTTTTCGTACCCTGGCCAGCGGCCAGGCCGGCATCTGGGCGTCTTCGCGGCCGGTGAAACCGGGGGAAGCGCAGCAGGTCAGTGCACAGGCCGACCTGACCGCACTGGAAAGCGAGCACGTGATTGCCATCGATGGCCTGGCCATCCTGGTGCACCCGTCCAACCCGGTCAGCAAGATGAGCATTCAAACGCTGGGGCAGATCTTTGCCGGCGAAATCCGCAACTGGTCAGAACTTGGCGGCCCGGACCGCGCCATCAGCCTGTACGCCCGGGACGACCGTTCCGGCACCTGGGATACCTTTAAATCCCTGGTCCTCGGCAAAACCTACACGCTGGACAGCAGCGCCCTGCGCTATGAATCCAACGACCAGCTTTCCGACGATGTGTCCCGGGACCCGGGCGGCATCGGCTTCTCGGGCCTGGCCTCGGTGCGCAACAGCAAGCTGCTGGCCATTTCCGACGGCAATGCCCCGGCCCTGAAACCGAACCAGCTCACCGTGGCCAGCGAAGACTACCCGCTGTCACGCCGGCTGTTCATGTACACCATGGGCAACCAGACCCCGGAATTCGCCCGCGGACTGATTGAATTCGCCCTCGGCAATGAAGGGCAGGCGCTGGTGGCCGAATCCGGCTTTATTTCCCAGAATCCGATTGCGGTAAAGCCGGAGCTTGATAGCTCGGTGCCGGACACCTTCAAACGCCTGACCGCCGAGTATCAGCGCCTGACTGTGAACTTCCGGTTCTCGGAAGGCCGCACCAAGCTGGATAACAAAGCCCAGCGTGACCTGCTCCGGGTGATCGATTACCTGGAACAGCGAGGCCGCTCGGCGGACGATCTGTTGCTGATCGGCTTTGCCGACGCCCAGAGCCACGAACTGCGGGCCCAGATGATTTCCGAGCTGCGGGCGCTGTCGGTTCGCAAGGCCCTGCACCAGGCAGGACTGCCCCGGGTGGCCTACACTGGTTACGGACAATACATGCCTGTAGGTGGCAGCGGTAACCAGAGAAACGGCCGGGTGGAAGTCTGGATCAGGGCCCGATAATTTTCCTATACTGCCATTGTCACCACCAACCAACAGACCGGGACAATGGACATCAAAAACGACCACCGCTTCGCCATCAACCTGAACGTTCGGGGCATCCAGCCCTCCTCTACCCTGCGCATCAACGAGCTGAGCAACCAGCTGCGATCGGAAGGTAAGGACATTATCAAGCTGGGACTGGGCCAGTCTCCGTTCCCGGTGCCGGAACGTGTGGTTAACGCCCTCAAAGAACACGCCCATGAGAAAGACTACCTGCCGGTAAAAGGTCTGAAAGGCCTGCGCCAGGCCATTGCCGGTTACATCAACCGGGCCGAGCGTATGCGGTGCACCTGGGAAGACGTACTGATCGGCCCGGGCTCCAAGGAACTGCTGTTCATCCTGCAGCTGGCCTACTACGGCGACCTGCTGATTCCGCGACCGAGCTGGGTGTCCTATGCACCCCAGGCCCGCATCATCGGTCGTTCGGTGCACTGGCTGCCAACCCACGCGGAGAACAACTGGCAGCTGACGGCGGAAGAGCTGGACATCATCTGCCGGGACGATCCATCTCGTCCGCGCATCCTGATTCTCAACTACCCGTCCAACCCCACCGGCTGCACCTACACCGACGACCAGTTGCTGGCCATCGCCAACGTGGCCCGCAAGTACAACCTGATCCTGTTGTCGGATGAAATCTATGGTGAAGTGCACTTCGAGGGCCGGCACAAGTCCATTGCGCGCTACTACCCGGAAGGCACCATCATCAGCACCGGCATGAGCAAGTGGCTCGGCGCCGGTGGCTGGCGCCTGGGCACCTTCATCTTCCCGCCGGAACTGCGCCCGTTGCAGGACGCCATGGCGATCATTGCCAGCGAGACCTTCACCTCCACCAGTGCGCCCATCCAGCATGCGGCAATCACGGCATTCGAAGGCGGTGAAGACATCGACGAGTACCTGAAGCAGTCACGCCGGGTGCTGAAAGTGGTGGGCGAATACATGTATTCCCGCCTGAGCGCCATGGGCGCCGTGGTTCGTAAGCCGGAGGGAGCTTTCTACCTGTTCCCGGACTTCTCCGCCTTCAGTGAAAAGCTGGCCCGCAAGGACATCAAAACCTCCCAGGCCTTCTGCACCGCCCTGCTGGAAGACACCGGCGTGGCCATCCTGCCCTCCAGTGATTTCGGCTTTGTGCCAGACCACATGGGCGCGCGCCTGGCGTTCGTCGATTTCGACGGCACTCAGGCACTGGAACTGGCCGGCGGTGACTATGCCGACCAGGAACTGGGCGACGACTTCGTCAAGGAAGCCGGCCCGCGCCTGGTACTGGCCATGGACAAGATGGAGAAGTGGCTGAACAACCTGTAACGCTTCACCGTGATAGACTGGCACCCTCACGTTATTCTGACCGGGGGTGCCATGTCTGACTCTGTTTCTCTGCGCGAAATCACCGATTTTGCCGAAGCCCTGGCCGTTGAAGCCGGCGAACTGATCCGCCACGAGCGTGACCAGAACACCCTTCGCACCGACTACAAACACCAGACCGAACTGGTCACCCATGCCGATGTGATGGCCGATGAATTCATCACCAACGCCATCCGCGAGCGCTTCCCCGATCATCGCATCCTGTCTGAAGAAACCATGCCGGACCTGTCGCAGGCCGAGTCCCTGGACACCCCGCTGTGGGTCATCGACCCCATCGACGGCACGGTAAACTACGCTTACGGCCACCCCCAGGTGGCGGTGTCCATTGCCTATGCGGAGCGCGGGCAGGTACAGGCAGGTGTGGTACACGCGCCCTTCCCCGGCGAAACCTTCCGGGCCACCAAGGGCGAAGGCGCCACCCTGAACGGCCAGCCCATCCGCCACAGTGGCGCCACGGAACCGCGGCAATCCCTGTTCGCCACCGGTTTCCCCTACACCAAGGACAACCTGGAACCGCTGGTTCGCCGGCTGGATGCGATGATCCACCAATGCCGCGACCTGCGCCGCATCGGTTCGGCGGCACTGGATATCTGCTGGGTGGCCTGTGGCCGCCTGGATATCTACTACGAGAACGTCAGCCCCTGGGACTTCGCCGCCGCCCGCCTGATCGCCTGGGAAGCCGGCGCCACGGTTGGCCACTTCGGCGATGTGCCCGATGACTACCCCGCCGACCTCTGGGGGCTCGACATCCTCATCTCCGCCCCGGCAATATGGGAGCCGATTCGCGCCATACTCCGTTCTGCGTCTGGTTACGACTGAGCTTCGGGGCTTGGGAGTTGGGGGCGCCTAGCCTTCGAGTTCGGGGGCGTGTTGTGGGTGGGGGTTGCCCTTCGCAGAAGCGCTCCTTCGGCACATCCATGTGGCGCTTGTCTTCGGCCATCCATGGCCTACGAAATTCTGCGAAGGGCAACCCCCACCCACAACGGTCAAACTCCGGGAGAGTACCGGGCCCAACTACGCGAAGTCTGCGCCACGTCAGAAGTTCGCGCTCTCATGAAGCGAAGATGGTGTTTTCGGCGCGATTCCCGTGAAGTCAGAAAGGCGCTGGCTGGATACCCTTTCCCGAAATTTCGGAGGCCATGGATGGCCGGAGAGAAGCGCACATGGATGATGGGATGAACACCTCTTGTTGAGATCGGCGTCAAAGCGCCACTATTAGATGTGCGAAATCAATAGGTCAACAACAAGAGGTGTTCAGATGAACGTTACCCTAATCGGAATCGACTTGGCAAAAACTGTCTTTCAGGTTTGTGGTGTGAACCGAAGCGGCAACCCGGCGTTCAATCATCAAG
>Ga0208180_1000779_pt1 | contig 23772 bp, 18 predicted proteins | sample MalvireepMed_s16_FD_184241 | JGI IMG/M metagenome (GOLD analysis project Ga0208180, IMG submission 184241) | Marine viral communities from the Global Malaspina Expedition - Malaspina viral metaG DeepMed_s16 (SPAdes) (version 2) | ecosystem: Environmental > Aquatic > Marine > Oceanic | place...
TTGGCCATTGTGTTCCCCTTGTGTGTGTGTGGTGTGGTGGCGCCCGCCAGGACGGCGGGCGCCGGGTGTGGTTTACTTTAGTTTCCCTGCTAAGGCTTTCGCGGCGACGCCGTTAAGGTAGGCGTTGTTCTTTTGCAGCGCCGCTATGTCCTCTTGACTAAGGTTCCATTTGCGTAACGGTCGCCCTAGTCCTGAGGAATGGGCGGAGCTTTGCGGTAATAACCTAAAACGGCGCCCGGGGATCGGGTGAACAACGGTTCGCCATGGACTACTATCGGTTCCCGTAGCAAGTGGGAAGTGCCGTGCAGCGGCGCCTTGCACGCTGGACAGATCGCATCCCGTAACAAGCGTTTGCGAGAGCGTTTCCACTTGTAGACGTGACGCTTGCGGTCTTGTTTTTCACAGCGGCGACAACGGCCGGTTGTGGTGGTGGCCATGGTGTTGGTTCCCCTTGTGTGTGGTGGTGGTTGGCGCCCGCCCGATTGGCGGGCGCCGTGGTGGTTAATACGTCCCTTGCTCTAGCTTTTCGATTGTGGCTAATAAGGCCGTCTCGGCGTCCTCCTCCGCGATGCGGGCCGACATACCGACGGGCTTTTCTTCCTGGTCGTCGTCGGTGCTGAACATTTCATCCCGATGAGTCATTGCCCGTTCCCAGGCCCCCAGCTGGATGCTCATAATTTTGACGGTGTCCAGCAAGGCCTGCAGGCGCGCCTGGACGGCCGTCACCCGCTCGGGGATGCTCGGGGCCGCCAGTACCCCGGCGGCAACTGCTTGGTCAAGGTGGTGGGCGTCATCTTTGGCAAGCGCCTCGGCGTCGGTGATGCCGGGACAGGCGCAGAATGCGTCCGGTGTGGTTACTCGGCCAGGCGCCATCCCCGGTATCCAGCGGTGACAAGTTCCGCAGACATCGCCGCCGTATACCTTCCGAATTGTGGTGGCCATTGCTCTATTCCCCTTGTGATGTGGTGCGTGGTGCGTCAAGGCCATTCCCTGACGCCCTACTAATATATGGGATACAATCGGCAAAGTCAAGATATATTTTCAACCTGGCCCTATTGAAGTTCAATAGGTTCAATAATTGAAGTTCAATAGGTTCAATATTCAATGGCGCCGTTAATTCAATAGGTTCAATTGGATATTGAATAGGTTCAACCGTATACAAGAGGTTCAATATTGAATATTCAATATTCAATAGGCGGACCTGGCTGTCGAACCCAACCCGCCCGGGCCCGGTATCGAACCCGCCGCCAGGGTGGCCCGGCGGCGATGTCGAACCCGCTGGCGCCAGCTGCGGACGGGTGCGGGTGCGGGTGCGGGTGCGGCGCCAGGCAGGCAGGCAGGCAGGCAGGAGCTGGCACTAGGTGAACCCGGGGGTGGGTCATCCCGTACAGGTTCATGTATACACCTCCCATATCCAAACCCCTCTGGAATCCCCTTGTACAATCCCCCTGGAGTCCCCTGAGGACTAACCCCCTGGAGTCTCCTGGCCTATCCCTAGGCGTTACCCCGGCCCTGAGGGGGGTATGGGGCTGAGGTTCTCTCAGAATTTTAGAATTCTGGAGTTCTCGGGGTCCGCTAGAATTATTCTAGCGGGATTGCGAAGATGCCCCTCCCTCCCTGAAGATGCCCCTCTCACAGGACAGGGCATCTTCGGCATCTTCGGGTTTTCTTGTCCTACCGCTACCGGTCTGTGGAATTTCCCTACCGGTAGGGACCGGTAGAGGGTTGTAAAATGGCCCCCCCTTCGGGGAGGGGGCCATTTTACATAGCAACGTTGTTCCGACGCCTATAGTATTACCGGAACGTCAGAACGTTCCCGCGACGTTTTCGCGACGCGCCGCTACTATCGGGGTAGCGGGACAAGGAATTTCAGCGCCTGGATTCCTTGTCCCGCTATGTGGCTGGCTTGACTTTTGGGGGGGATCGTTGTTACTTGGACTTGGGCTCCTTACCTAAGGGGAGTGTAGGGGGCCTGAACGCAATAGGGGAAACGAGGGTCTTGCTGGCCTATTGGGGAGAGGTCAGGGGACCCTCTTTTTTTATTCGCTAAAGCCGGGATAGAAGCGCCCTTCTCCGGTCTCGGTGTATGCCGGGTGGGGTATCCAACAGGAAGGTTCTATTGCCACGAGTAAATGTTGACACGGACCGCTTGATGGAGTTTGTGGACACTACGAACTCACCGCTCAAGCACGACCAGAACAAGGCCATAGCCCTGCTCCTGACGGAGCGGAACGGGAAGAAGGATACCGGGGCGTTGATTGCTGAGACGCTGGGCGTTACTCGAGCTACGGTGAATCGCTGGCGGCGAACTCCGGAGTTTCAGGCGGAGTTCAAGCGGCAGATGGATCTCTGGCGTCGTAATTTCGACGACGTGCCGCTGGCGGATCGGAAGGAGCGGGTTCTCTGCCTTTCAGAGCTATTTCAAGACTTGGATAAGAAGCAGGTGCAGTTGAAAATCAAGGTTCTCACCGCCATCCGTCAGGAGGTTGGGGACGATAAGCAGGTGGTAGAGGTAACTCATACAGGCGAGGTGGGCCTCAGGCTGCCTCCTCGGGCGGAGACTTACGAGGAGTGGCAGGCTCAGAACGCGCAGATGGTAGCTGTTGAAGAGGCCCCGTAGGGCCTCTTCTCCTATTAGCCCATTACGAGGTGAATCTCATGGCAAAGTCCAAAGCACCAAAGAAGAAGGCTCCGAAGAAGACGGTGCCCACTGTGGTCAAGGAGGCGGCGCAGGAGATTACTGCTCCTCTTCCCCCGCCTCCTCCGGCCTTTAGCGTCAGGGACGCGGCACAGGAGGCTCTCGATCGGCTGGGAGCGTCGTCGCCGTCTGTAGAGTCCGGTGGGGGTATTATCTACTGGGTGGCCGAGGGCAACTACCAGGTAATTGAGTCGAATCTGGCTCAGATCATAGAGCATCGATGATAGCAAAGCCCCAGCCCTGGCAGCCCCAGCCGGGGATGCAGGAGATGACCATTCGGGCTCCGTTCATCCCAGAGTTGTTTGTGGGTGGTTCTCGGGGTCCGGGCAAGACATCCCTGCTGATCGGGGACTTCGCCGCCGATGTGGCTGAGTATGGTCCTGCCTGGAGAGGGATAATCTTCAGGAAGACCTACCCGGAACTCGACGAGGTGGTGGAGGAAGGCCGGAAGATTCTCTTCAAGGCCTTCCCCGGTACTGAGTATAAGGTCGGAGTGCATGAGTTTAGGATTCCCCACCCTGAAGGCACGGTTACCCTGCGTCTTCGCCATATGGAGACCGAGGCGGACGCCGAGCATTACCAGGGGCACGAGTATACCCATATTGCGTTCGATGAATTGACCAACTGGCCGGATTTGAAGGCCTACCACAAGCTCAAGGCCTGTCTGCGCTCTTCTGTAGGGGTGAAGAACATGCGGATTCGCGCCTCGGGGAATCCGGGTGGTGTGGGGCATCAGGCGGTGAAGCGCTATTTCATCGACCCCTTTCCTGCCGGTGGGCAGATGATCCGAGACGGGGCTTCGGCCATGGATCGAATGTTCATCAAGGGCAATATCACCGACAACAAGATCCTTCTGGACCGCGATCCGGGCTATATCGAGCGCTTGAAGAGCGTCGGGGACCCGGAATTAGTCCGTGCATGGCTCGAGGGAGACTGGGAGGTGGCGGTAGGGAGCTTTTTCAGCAACTGGAGGACGCATGAGGTCGCCATCCCTCCGTTTGAGATCCCTGAAGGCTGGCCGCTCTTCGGAGCATTGGATTACGGGGAGGCGGCTCCCAGCAATTTCGCCCTTCACACCATCGACTACGACAACAACCTCTACCAGATCAGCGAATACCATCGCGGCGGGGCTGCCGCCTCTTCTCATGCCTACGAAATCAACAAAATGATCGAATCCTGTCCTTTTACGCAGCTCAAGTCCGGTGGCGGTAGGAAACCAGGTTCGATCTGGGCAGATCCCTCCATGTGGGCCAAGCGGCGGCTCACCGAAGTGGTCAATCACTCCCCGGCGGACGTATTTGCCGAAAACGGCCTCTATCTGTCCAAGGGGAACAATGACCGCATCACCGGCTGGCGCGTTCTCAACGATTTACTGGAGCGGAAGAAGTTTTTCGTCTTTTCCGGTGAATGGAACCGGAATACGCTTGAGACCCTGCCCAATCTGCCGCGGGACAAGAACAATCCCGAGGATGTGGATACTCGATCTGACGATCATGCCGGAGATCGTCTTCGATACGCCTGTATGCATGCCTATCGACCTGCTCGACCTGCTCCGGCCGCTAACAGGGACCCGTTTTTCGGCGGCAACGTGCTGGAGGAGCTGGATCGGGCTGAAGAGGAACAGGTATATGCATGACTGAAATAGCCCAGAGACCGCGGTTCGAGGAACTGTCGGATAAGCAGCTGGACTTCTACCACAAGACCTTCGACACCTGCGAGAAGTGGATGAAGCCCAAGCACGAGGAGTGGCGGCGGCTCATCAAGCAATACAATCTCGACCTGAAGGTTTCCAAGCTGCCCGCCGATAAGGTGGTGAAGATCTCCCGCTTCCTGCCCCTGACCCGGCAGATCATTACGTCTATCGCCTTCAACTACCCTCGCATCTTCATGCGAGTGGAAAATCAGACCATGTCCTTCCAGGCGGAGATCCTCGAGCGCATATGCAATGCGCTCCTTGAGATAACCGGGGCCAAGGCGGAAGTCCAGCAGCAGATCTTCGATGCCCTTTATTGCTACATCGGCTGGGTCAAGTACGGCGTCAACCCTCCCGGCGATCAGGATGTGGTGCCGCCCTATATATCCAACGACGACATGGCTAACGGCAATGTCTTCTGTATGCGGGTTTCACCCTTCAATATGTTCCCAGACCCTCTGACGCCCCCTCACAAGCTCTCTCACGCCCGATATGTGTGGGAGAAGATGCTGGTGCCGTATGAGTTCGTTCAGCAGGACGAGCGCTTTACTAAGAAGTTCAGGAACGAGATCAAGCCTCTCTCCAAGGAGAATGACGAGGACGGCATGTTGGCCGACATGCTGGAGAGCGATATGGAGGACGAGAGTGAGGCGGTGGAGGAGTCCAAGACCGACGGCAAGTTTGTCATCCTGCGGGAGTTCCACGACCGCATCCATCAGAAGCGGCTCACCTTCGGGGAGGGCGTTCAGCAGCCTGGGGAGTATATCGACCATCCCTTTCTCTCCGGGCAGTCGGAGATTTCTCGGGACCCCATCACCGGGGAAGAGAAGCTGACCGGCCGCTTCACGCCTTCAGGCGGGTATCTGGTGCAGGGAGGGTTCCCTTATAAAGACCTGTGGTTCGACCTCTCGCATGAGACCTTCTACGGCAAGCCCATGATGGCGTATGCCGAGGATACGCAGAAGCTCATCGTGGAGTCGGTATCAAGGCGAAGGTCCCTGCTGAAGCAGAACACCCGCAAGATTCTGGGCCAGAAGAACGAGATGGCTGAGAATCCGAACATCGGGGATCAGATCGCTCGGGGCGACGAAGATACCATCGCCTGGGTCAGCGATGTGAATAACTCCTTTGCGGAGATGCCCACCAACAACGTCCAGCAGGACCAGCTGGGCCTGGAGTCAGACGCCCGTCAATACGAGGAGCAGGTGCTTCAGGTAAGCCAGCTGGCTCTGGGAGGCGGTCCTGCGAGGACCGCTACTGAGGCCAGTCTGATAGCCTCCTTCGGGCAGTTGAACCGGGAATGGATGCAGGACAAGGTGGCTGAGGTCTACAAGGCCACCGCTCATAACTTCATGCGGATTCTTGCTGACAGGCGCTATACACCGATCAATTTCCTGGTCAATACCGCCGAGACAGAAGACGAGCCCATCTTCGAGGCGGTTCGCACCGATATGTTCAAGGCCCGCTGGAAGATCACCGTCGAGGCTGGTAGTATGAAGCCGCTCTTCGAGGAGCTAGAGCGGGAGGATGCCCTGGCCCTGTTCCAGTTCCTCATCCGCCTGCCGGAGATCCCGAGGCCTGAGGCGATCAAGCATCTCCTGCGAGCCTTCCGGGTGCCGAATATGGAGAAGTTCATCGGGCAGTCCGCTACCATCGATGCTCAGAGGGCGGCTGATTACGAGAACCGGCTGATGATGACCGGGCAGAAGGTGGATGTGGTGCCCATCGAGAACCATCGCGCCCACATGCCTGTCCATAAGGTTCTTCTCGAGGGTCAGGACTCTCCGCTCTTGCAGAACATTCAGCAGTTACAGCAACTGGGCCCCGCCATACAGCCGGAGCAGGCACAGCAGCTACAGCAACTGGTTCAGATAGTGCAGTTGGTTCAGCAGCACCTGTCCGATCATCAGGAGGCCTTTCAGCAGATCATTCAAGGGCCAGGGGGTGGTGGAGGGGGCGGGGGAGCAGGTCCGGCCCGGATCAAGAATATTAGCGATCAGGCCGCTGGTGCGCCTGAAAGTGCAGTTTCCGGTGCCAAGGAAATCCAGTCCGCTGTTCGCAGCAAGGGGCAGCGAATTTCTCAGCCCCATAACCTGAACCGTCAGCAGAATTAATTATGCTTAAGACTTGGAACTTCAAGTGTTCCGCAGGTCATTTAACCACCGGGGTCTTCTCCGGTCGGATTCCTCAGACCACCGCATGTTCTTCATGCCGCCGTCGAGCTCAATGGACCCATCAGAAGGGGCAGCCGGACTTCAATGTCGGGACTGAGATGTACGGCAAGTTCGAGCCGGCGCTGGGGTGTGTGGTGGAATCATACGAACACAAGCAGCAACTGCTCAAGGAGCAGAATGTCATGGAAGCCCATGACTTGGTGGGAGGATCTCGGATGTACCGAGTGCCAGAACCCCCCTCCCGAGAGCCCGACGATACTGTCTGGGTGGACAATCCGGACACAAAGGAGTAGATTAGATGTCAGAAGCAATTCCCTCGGATTCTGATTCGGGGACAGGAACGACCTCCGCAGACTCCGCGGACGAATCCTTTGATCTGGGTGGCGACCTGGACGAAGACCTTTCGTCTCCGGAACTACCTGCGCTGACGGATTCCTCGCCCGCTCCCAGAACGACCGAGTCTGGAGTACCCGCACCAAACGTCGATCTTGAAACCACTGAGATCGATAAATTGCCCCCCGAGGCTCAGCCAATAGTTCGGGAACTGAAGGGTGATTACACCCGGAAGCGGCAGGCAGACGCGGAAGTGGCACGGAGCGTACAGGCTCGTGAGCAGCAAGTAACTGCTCGTGAGCAGGCGTTGATGAATCGCGCTGTTGCTGCTAATAGCACCAGCGCGGACGAGGACGACCCCTTTGCCGGGATTCGTTCCACACTGACCGAAGATGAAGCCAGGGGACTGGACATCGTCGATCAGGTGGTTCAGCTCAAGCACGGTAAAGCGGTTGAGGATCTGAGGGCGCAGTTCGACAGTCAGCAAAAAGCGATACAGACCCTGACTGTTGCGCTGTTGCGGCAAGCGGCTGCAGGAGCCAATCAAACGGCTGCTGAGGCTCGCCAGCAATATCCGGACATTGATCAGTACAAGGACCAGGTCAATGCGCTGACAGCGGTAGTCAACCCGGCTACCACCCAGCGTTATACTCCGACCGAAGCCTATGAACTGGTCACCGGAAGGGCGCAGGTAGCAAGTAACAACCTGGCCCTCTCAGATCTCGGTACTCGCACCGCCAGCGCACGCAGCACTACCGGCACTTCAACGGCTGCCGCCGATTCGGGCATAGGAGAGCTTAATTCAACTGAGCTTTCTCAGGGCCTGAAGAGTTTAGGTTTTGAGTGAGCCTTATCTTAAAAAGGTTTAACAATGCCTGCAGCCACATCGAGCGAAACCTGGGATGCTGCCTGGACGCTCACCATGCGCTCCAAGCGCAAGCGGCTGACCGACAATATCTCGGATCAGTATCCGACGATAGGTCGCCTGCGACGTTCTGGCGTGATGGAGGTGGAGACCGGCGGTAAGGAAATCCAGGAAGACCTGATGTACGGACTGGGCACGTCGGAATGGTTCGACGGTTACGATGTCCTGTCCACCAATGCCACGGATGGCATTACCGCCGCATTCTATCAGTTCCGTTACAACGCCACTCCTATCGTCATTTCGATGACGGAGGAAGTCGAGTCTCGTAAGTCCGACTCGGCAGAGAAGCTCCTCACCGCTAAGACCTCTCAGGCGATGACCAAGTCGCTTGATACGATCAACGCGGCTGTCCACGGGGCGCAGTCTGGCAAGTCCATGTTGGGCCTGCAAGACATCGTTGCGGAAGGTACGGCAACCACTCTCGGTGGTATCGCCGTGGCTTCCAACTCCTGGTGGGACAATAAGCGCACCGATTTTACTGGCACCACCTTCCGGACGCTCTCGGGCACTAATTTTTATGACGGCGTTCTTGACATGGGCACTGTCTGGAATAACTGCTCGGAAGGCAACGACGTTCCCAACCTCATCATCACTTCGTTTACCGTCTACGGGAATTACGAAGCGATTTTTGAGGGCACGGGCCATCTCCGAACCGCTGAGAAGTCTTCGGGCTCTTACGGTGTCGGCGCTCAGGGTGCTATTACGTTCCGCGGTGCCCCGGTGGTCCCTGACAGGGATTGCGTCAGTGACAGCATGTACTTCCTTAACACGAAGTATCTGAAGCTCAAGGTCCAGGCGGGGAAAAACTTCGCCAAGACCCCGTTCAAAGAGCCGTCCAATCAGTTGGCCAAAGTGGCCTTCGTGGTCTCGGGCATGCAGCTCGTGACCAATAACCGCCGTCGTCAGGGCTTACTCTACAATATTGATTAAGCGGATTACTGGCTGGCGTAAACCCTTGCCCCCAAGTCAATGGGGGTTCATACCCTGACCATAGGGGAAAGGAAGATATAAGATGGCTGATCAGCATGTTGGTGGAGGACAACAGAATGCGCTGGGTGATCGTGCGCTACCTCGGGCCAAAGGCCAAGGTATCATGGAGGAATCTTCAACACAGAAAGCGCCAATGGGCGCGAAACTGGAGATTCCTGACGGGCGTGTCTTCCGGTATGCCAAGGCTTCGGCTGCGATTTCTACCGGTCTTGTTGCCAGCACCGACGATGTTTACAAGTATGATGCGGATACGAATGATACGTTTGTCGCGGCGGCTGCTGGCGCTACGACGTTTAAGGTGTCGGCCAGGTCGGGCGATTCTTTGGATGAGTATGCTGGTGCCTATTTTGGGAATATTACCAATGGCGAACAGTATCGTATCAAGTCCAATACAGCGTCTGCAACCGTGGATGGGACGGCTAATACGGTCATATTTACTTTGTATGACCCGCTTAAAACGGCCATTGCCGCAACAGACGATTATTTGATCACTCCGAATCCGTATGCTTCGGTTATAACAGCCACCGTTCCTGGGGGCACATATGACCGGGCTGTCGGGATCACCCCGATTGGAATAACCAGCGGGTATTATTTCTGGTTGCAGACTAAGGGCGTGGCATTTGTTCTTGCCGACGCTGCTGCTGCTATTACAAAAGGCACCCCTGTTACGCTGTCGGATTCTACAGCAGGGACTGTTCAGGACCAAGACGCATTGGCAGAGAATGTGATCGGCTATTGCGTTACGGCCGCTGCTGCCAGCAAGTATGGCGGGGTCATGCTTAATCTGGAGTAGTTTTGTTTTCGGGGTGGGGTTCGCCTCACCCCGAAATATTCATTTGAAAGGATATCATGGCTGAAGACGTAACAAAGAAGGCTGCATTACAGGAAGCAACTTTCATGGCAACCTCAGTGGTGCAGGAGGTCGAGGCAGTTCCCGAGGCTGCTCCCGAAGCCGTTCCTGAGGCTGTTGCTGAGGATTCTGCGCAGGCAATGGACGGATACCTCGAGCTTCTATCACGAGCCACTCCGGATCAGAAGAGCAAGATGTTGCGAGCGCTGGACCTTGGTGGGGTTGTTACTAAGGCCAAGTCTCGTGGCAGCAACGCGGAATCCCAGCGCGTTTCCATGAGTGCCGGAGAGATCATTCATCCTGCTAACCCGGATGGAACGCCTTGGGAGCCCAAGGTGTCTGAGGCTGTAGAGCAGTCTGGGACCAAGGAGCTGGTTCTGGAGCGCTGGCGCCATAACCAGAGTGGCAGCGGCGCTAGCCGAACGACTACTGCTCGTGATGCTGAGGAGATGGCTGACCTGGCTCAGATGTAGGGACTCATGGGCAAGATCCAGAAAAAGGCGGTCACCTTTGGCGCACTGGGCCTCTTTAATCATGTGGAGGCCGAGAGCCTCAAGTTGGCCTCCACCACCGGCTTCATGCAGTTGCCCCAGCTTACCACAACTCAGAGGAACGCCTTAACGGCGGTGAACGGTATGCTGGTCTACAACACTACTGCTTCTAAATTGCAGGGCTACGAGGGAGGCGCCTGGGTGAACTTGAATGGCGCAACATTAGGATGACCCTGACGACTGCTATTAAGATCACTGCCAACCGCGTCGGTCTCCTAGAGACTAACGTCTCTTTCAAGGACCGATCCCGCGACTATCTCAACATCATCGCCAAGCGCATCGGGACTCGGGCTAAATGGAACTGGCTGCATAAGGCTACCACGTTCAATACCACTGCTGACACTCAGACCTACCAGTTGGCTACCGACGTACTGACCCCTCACTCCTTTACCGATCAGTCTAACAACCAGCCGCTGGGTATTGTTGGCTGGGATGTCCTTGACCTAGCCGACCCGGATCGTGGCGAGACCGGGGACGTTGATGTCGTTACCATCGAAGGAGTGGATGCCACTACGGGGCGGATAGTCGTCAGGCTATACCCCATCCCCTCCACCAGTGACGATGTGATCCGCTATCGCTACCTGGCCTACATCCCTGACTGGACATCTTCGGACGACTCTACAGAACTCGACCGATGGATTCCGGAATGGCTGCAGCCGGCGCTGATCTTCGGTGCTACTGAACTATACAAGCAAGAGAAGGGCGATTACGAAGGGGCCTTGACAGATCGGGCTGAGTATGAGACCGGGATCAAGTCGGCGCTGGATATCAATCTCAACGTGCAGGGCAATCGGGAATGGCATCGGGGCCGTGGAGGTCCGGTGTCGCCCTTCTGGCCTCAGGAGGGCGGCTTGACGGCTGCCGGTTGATATGCCTCAGGAGAGAATCTCTTCTCAGCTGGGCCCTTGGATGGAGGGTGTCTCCTATAATCGATCGGCTGAAGATATCGAGGAAGCCGGTATCTCCTCCATGTCTAATATGGAGCTGGGCACCTCAGGGGAACTAAAGAAGCGTCTAGGCACCGCCTCCTATAAGGATGAGGACCCTAAAAGTGGCAATCCCACGGTGACCTTTTGCGGTGAGTTTACTATCCCGCCTACTACGACTGAGGTGGTGATGATAGCCGGGGCTGTAGCCTATCGTCATAGTGGGTCTGCTTGGGTTGATCAAACCGACAGTTCGACCATTACCGCTAATGATGATTATACCTTTGTAGGCGCTGTGGACGAGGGTAATGGGGTGTTGCTGTTGACTAATGGCTACAACCCACCGCTGTCTAAGCCCGGCACCGGGGTCTTTGCGGTTGCTGATGTTGATTCCCGCTTTACCAGAGCCGACACCGTGGCGTTCTATAATGGCCGTGCTTGGTGGGGCAATACTGGTACCGACTACGACAGGCTATGGTATAGTGAGATCGGTACTATTACCACTATCGGGGACACTGCTTATCTGCAATTAGGCACTCCTGTCATTGCCTTGGTACCGATGAAGGAATCGCTGGCGGTGCATACTGAGAGCGGTATCCATACTGTCACCCCTACGGGGAACACTAAGGTTCCTTTCCAGCAAGAGCAGTCTACCAACATAGGGTGTGTCTCCAAGCGTGGCGTGGCAGTTCTGCCTGGGGGGGTCCAGCAGTTCATTCGTCGGGACGGGATCTATTCCTGGGACGGTGGTGATGTAGTAGAGAGGATTTCTAATGCTCTTGACGGCGATTACTGGCCCAATCTCAATACCGTCACCGGCACCGCAGACCGAATGCGCCATAGTTTTGCGCTCTACTATCCCCTGAGGGACCAGACTTGGTTCTGGCTCCCATATGGAACCGGGCAGACGGAGATGAACCATATTATAATCTGGTCCGGAACCCATGAGGCCTTCTTCGGGCCTTATGAGGGTGGCTCTTTGTTCACCCGTAATTGTGCCGGATTGATCGCCGGTAGCCCTCACGCCGGCACCCACGATTCTTCTGGTAATATTGGCGGGACGGTGCAGGATCATCAGCCGGCGGATACGTATAACGATGATGACAACACCAGTGGTGGGACCGCCATAAGGGCCAGTTTCAAGACTGGTTCCCCGGCACCGGAAGGCTCGGCTAACATGGTGCGCTGGCTCTATGCCCGCACCTATTACGATGCCACCGGGAAGTTTACCGTTAGCGTGGAGCAGGAGTCCTCTGGGGTTGATGGCACTGTAAAGACTTTTTCCACGGATGGTGGGGGGTTCACTCTTGGCTCAAGTAAGTTAGACGAAGAAGAACTGGGCACGATACGCATGTTGTCGGCGGACACGGATTTAAGCGGGTACGATCCTCATAGCTCGCTGAAGTTCAGTAATAACGATTTGGACGCCTCCTTCACTATCCGTAGAACCCATCCAGTCTACCTCGACATCGGGCATATCCGAAAACGCAAGGCAGGGGTAGGATAAGGGGTCAGTATAATGCCACAATTTACGATTCCTAAAGGATCTTTTGTCAACTTGTTTCGCAACCCCATCACCGGCAGAGGGGGAGGTGTAGACCCTACTAATTTAATGGCTCAACTTCAAGAGCCAGGGTATGGCTATGGAGGGGGATCTACAAAAGGGTTCTATAGCCAGGGGGATAAGGCGCTGGCCCCAGACCAGTTCGGTGCAGGAAAACTGCACCCTCTTTTGTACACTCAAGGGCTCATTTCTGGTCAAAACACCGACCCCTACTTGGCGGGTTATTGGCAGGAGCGCCCTACAGAACTGGCTTCCACGTATAATATTCTAAATCAAGGTGAATTTGGAGGGTTCGATCCATACGGTTTCTTGCCAGCGCAACAGTACTCGACAATCGGCGGCGACTCTGGTGGAAGTACATCTGAGGGTACCCCCGATAGACCTGATACTATTGTATCGGACGACGGTTCTACCTTGGTGGATACAAGCATAAGTGCAAAGCCGCCACCAGTTGTTGATACGACCGGTGATTTTATAGACTATAGCCCTCCTTCAGATGAAGAGCTGGCGCGGTGGAATTCGTTTCTGAGTCAGATTGCCAGCGGGGAACAGAAGATGGAAGCTATGAGGAATTTTGCGGTTCCTCCCAGCTTCACCACTTCCAGGGATGTGCTAGGAGAGGCCTTAGGAACCACCCAGGCACTGACGGATTGGGATGTTCCTGAGGACATAGCAGGAGCCTATAGCCCAGGGGGATTCGGAACGAACCTGGCTAACGCATGGGCTGACGCTCAGCGCCTGACAGGAGGGTCCTTCGGAGGACTCCCTACAGAGGGGATCTTCGCTGACCTTTTAAGGAACATAGCGGATGTTACGGGTGAGGTGGAGGATATTACCGTTCCCGATATGAAGTATTTGTCGGGACTGGCTGACACGCTGGAAGATGACATTACGGCTGCCACTAGGGGAGTAGGAGAAATTGATCCTCAAGCTCTTGTGCGGGCCCTACAATCCGCTACGCGGGGGGCGGGAGCTGTGGGGACAGGATTGGAAGAGATCGGCGGTGCTCCGGGTGGCTTGATGGATCTCCTCCGTACCTCTCTTCGTGGAGCGAGGACAGCAGCAGAAGAGCGAAGAGCCGAATTAAGTCCAGATCTAACAAGGGATCTTATGGGTGGTGTTACTGGTGCTGAACAGGCTGCTCTTGCCAGACAAGGAGAATTGGGTCCTGATCTGACACGATTGCTCAAGAGGGATGTTGGTAGAGCCGAACAGGCTGCAGGGATAGCAAGAACAGGATTGGAAGGGATAGACCTTAGTGATCTCGTCGGGGATATAACTGGAGCGAGAACAGCTGCTTTAGGAGCAAGAACGGGGTTAGAGGGTATAGACCTTAGTGATCTTCTGGAGCGTATAACTGGAGCAGAGACTCTAGCAGGGCAGAGAGAGGCTGAGTTAGGTCCTGATCTGACACGATTGCTCAAGAGGGATGTTGGTAGAGCCGAACAGGCTGCAGGGATAGCAAGAACAGGATTGGAAGGGATAGACCTTAGTGATCTCGTCGGGGATATAACTGGAGCGAGAACAGCTGCTTTAGGAGCAAGAACGGGGTTAGAGGGTATAGACCTTAGTGATCTTCTGGAGCGTATAACTGGAGCAGAGACTCTAGCAGGGCAGAGAGAGGCTGAGTTAGGTCCTGATCTGACACGATTGCTCAAGAGGGATGTTGGTAGAGCCGAACAGGCTGCAGGGATAGCAAGAACAGGATTAGAAGACATTAGCATCCCTGATGTGTCTGACTTGGCAGGACTAGCTGATAGATTAAGAACTGGTCTTGGTGCTCAAGCTCCTGATATAGCAGATCTACCTGGATTGGCTGATCTGATGAGAACTGGTCTTGGTGCTGAAGTTCCTGGAATGGGAGGTCTACAGGAACTAGCTGATAGAATGAAAACCGGTCTTGATGTTGATGTTCCTGATATATCTGAGTTGGAAGGTCTTTTGGAAGCGCTTAGGCAAAGTTTTACCGGGGCTACGGGTGCGGTAGGCGGGGTCCAAGAGGGGCTGAAAGGCATACTTGATCCTCTGCAGGCCGCACTGGACGAAGCTACTGCAGGGGTTCCAGGACCAGTGGTCGTTGGTGGCCCAGGGGGAATTGGGGAAGAGTATGAACCTGCTATACCCGGAGAGGACGATGTGGATGAAGGTCCTTATGCTAATGTCGAAGACCTTTTCGGCCTGCTTCAGCAGGCGGTCTCGGGATTAACTGAGGCAGATCCACTTAATGTAGGAGCCCTGAGGGCCGATCCGATTACTGCATCTTTGTTAGCTGACTTAGAAAAGTCCAAAAAAGAGGACGAAGCAGAACTCAGGTCTAAGTTGCAGCAGTTTGGAGTGCTTCGTGGCGGAGGCACCGCTGATCTTTACGGGGAACTCTTTGGAGAGTATGGCAGGACGGAGTTGGATGTCCTTTCTGATGCTGCTAAGAGGGCTGACGAGCGGCGGATGGAAGGCCTGCTACGCGGCACTGATCTCGCAGGCCTGCTCTCAGAGAGGGAGCTGGGGATCGCTGACTTGATGGGCGTGTTTGGCGGGGCTCAGACTATGAAGGGTCGCGATGCTGACCTCGGATTGCTGGCCTCTATGGTTGCCGCACTCGATCCGAGTCTGGGCTTGGAGCAGACAGAAATTGATGCGTTGATGCGACTCATCTCCAGTGGTATCGGAGGTGGTGGGTTTGGCCCAGATGCTCTTGAGTTCCTGCGTACAACATTTCGTGTTACTGACCCAATAAGGACCCCACAGGACGTTGAAGATTACGCTAGACGGGCTCGGAGAAATCCAAGGAACACAAAAACTGTGCCTGGTGGTTAACAGAGGGAGATAATAAAATGGCTCCGTGGCTTGCTGCTTTAGCCCCTGCTGCTGTGCAGGGAGGATTGGGCCTTCTTACTCAAAGAAGCGCTAAAAATCAGCGTGAGAAAGAGCGAAGAGATGCAGAAAAAAAAGCGGCTTTCGCTAAACTGGTGGACAGCCTAGGGGGGCAAGGCCGGAATACGGGCCGACAGGCGGGAGCGGCGCCTGCTCTTGGTAATCCCCTATTAAAGGCTGCCCAGGGATTGTCTGCTGACCCTTTGGTACAGCAGCAGATCCGGGATCTTGTGAGCAACCTTATGAGTCGCCTGCCCAGTCGCCAGTCCCCCATCCCAAGTATGGGTAGTCCCATGAGAGGTGGAGGGGGAGGGCGCTCCTTCAACCTGCCTACATAAGGGAAGAGTATTATGCCTATTTTGCCATCAATCGGGAGGGACGTAAGCCGGGTGCTTGGGGTGGACTCTGACGCCGCACGGCGACTTCTCCTTGGAAGGAGTGGTCAGCTTAAGCGCGAGCAGGCCCAGGGGGAGGCTCAATCCAGAGAACAGGCGCTAGAGGCTCGCATTCGAGAGCTGATGGCCAAGGGCGTCCCCTATGAGGTAGCCCTTAAACGAGCCAGCGAAGATTTCCCGCTTCCACCCCCGACACAGTACCCGACCGTTGAGTTTCCTCTTCGCCCTGAGCTTGATGGCACTGTTCCCGCAGCCTTGGATTCATTCCCTTCCGGGCCGCCTCCCAAGAGGCCCCGGAAGTGGGCTCCTGGGGAGGGAGAGGATGGAGATGATCTAGATCAGTGGCTGGATGGGAAAGAGCCAGTGGTGCAGTCATCGGCTGATAGAAGGGCACAGGACGAGGAGGCTCCCGCTGAAGCCCTGGAGGATGGGGAGCCCGCCTCTCAACTCCCGCATTGGGTGACGGGAATAGATGACTTATTCGAGCATGCTGATACTTTCATTGACGACTCTTCTATAGATGCCCCTGTACCTGCGGAGACAGCCCCTGTACCTGCGGAGACAGCCCCTGTGGCTGCGAAAGTTGTCCCTGTGGCTCCGCCTCCAGAGGGGCGCCCAAGTGAACTGGCGACATCTGGGCGCATCGAGCTTCCCCCGGAGCCAGAGGTCGGAGGTCGTCCTGAGACCATCGCTCGGATTCTGGAGGTGCTGGGAGGGATTGGTGCCGGTATCGGGGAGTCCCGCTCCATTGGAAAGGCCAACAAGCTCACAGCACAGCGGCAGGCGCTGTCCAACCTGGTCAATACCCTCAGGGGGTCGGCTACTACTGGCGTGGCTCGAGAGACGCCTCGTGCGGGCCTCCTTCAGACCCTGGGTGCCGGCCTGGGTGCGGGGGGTAGGACCTTCCGTGCGGGGAGAAAGGCGGGCCGTGACGAGCGGAACGTAGCCGCTCGGCAGGAGTTCGAGGACCGCATAGAGCGCCAGAAGGGCGAGGCTGGGGCGCTTAAGGCACTGACTGGGGCGCGAGGCAAGCCTGGACTCACGGCTGCTGAGGTTCGCCTATACGAGACATTCGGAGAAAATATAGTTACAGGTGACCCTTTTTCCTCCTTTGACCCGTCTTTGGCAAGACAGCAGATCCTTGCGAATAATCCTGGGATTTTAGAAACAGACATGGTTGCTGCTCTTTCAGCGGTTAGGGCGGCCGCCACTGATCGGCAGAGAGAAGAGAGAAAGATTGTACAGGATGCGCTCGCAGATGTTTTTAAGGAGAAGGGTGAGGTCGCTCCATCGCAGCTCGTGAGCCAGTGGGAGACTATCGTATTTACTAATGGCATATACGTCCCCGTGGAAGAGACCGAGAGGGTGATTAAGGCTATAGAGGCGACTGCGGCCATCACGCCTCTTTCCGCTGGGAACAGAACTAAATTATCTAATCTGTTTGCTTTGCGGAGCGGGATTTCTCGCATCTTAGGTCGCCTCCAAGACCCGGCCTTTGAAAAACACCTCTCGCTTCTTGGGTCTCGGAAAAATGCGCTGCTGGGTGGCATCAGCCCTCGTCTCTATCCTCCTGAAGTCAGGCAGGCCATGACTGAGCTTGGGTTCACCTCAGAGCTACTGCTCAGGACATTTACCGGTGCAGCCGCTCCTCAGACAGAGTTTGAGCGATTCGGGCAGCTCTTTGTTGGCACCCTTACCGATGGGCGGCAAGCCCTGGTGAGCCAGTTGACCGGACTTGACAATGGGCTCCAGGATCAAGTTAACGAGATTTTTGTTGCTGCCAGAGAAGGCCGGGGGTACAAGGAACCAGACAGGCAGGATGGCGATCAGGAGGCCGGGGCGGCTGAAGACATCTCCCAGGAAGTGCTGGAAGCCCTAGGGGAGTTGGTTGCGGAATAAGGACAAGGTCAAGGATGCCTAGAGAAATCTCAGAACAGCAGATCAGGGACCGCGTCGCATCATTCTCGACTAACAAAAACCGTCTGGATTACATTCGGGGCGTTAGGGAGTTGCGGGATAGCGGTCAGATCGTAATAGTCCCTACTGAGGAAGAATCTTCTTCCTATTTTCCAGAGGACTGGCTCGCCTACCATCCGGAGCCAGCGGCGGAACTGCCAAAGGGGACGTGGGGTGAGTTTGCCGAAGACCCTGTAGGCCGAGTCAAGGAAATGGTAGATGTTGCCTATAAGAACCGTCAATTTTCGGCAGGGCAACAAGTCCGAGATGCAGAACAGATCCTTCAAGACCCAAAAGCGTTTCTTAAGATGATGGGGCAAGTAGCGGCTGGCATTGGGCTTGGGGGGCCCTTGGGGGCAGCAAAGTTGGCCGCCACTCCACGGTATGATCCTCGGTCTGGGGAAGAACCTACCAACAGGCAGATGGCGCAGACGTTTATTGAGGGCACGGTCCATCGGGCCACAGACCCCCAAGCTATAACCAGGGACCCGATTGGGTTTATTAGTACTTTGGCTGATATTGCTATGCCGTTCAAGCCCAAGAGCACTGTTTTGCGCCTTGCGTCAAACCCCCTCTTAGAGGCGCCTGCTATGGCTGCAAAGCAGACTGCAAAGGTTGCGAAGCCGCACCTCGCGGGCCCGGCTAAAAAAGTTGCTGAGATGGCGAGGCCTTTGGTCGAAGGGGCCAAGTCTGCGGCCCTTACGCCGGTAAGGACCGCAGGCGAACTTGCGGCAGCCTTTCCTGCTTTTGCTACTGGCGAGGGCTCCAGGGGTGTCAAGCGCCTTGCGAGAGCTGGTTATGAGGGGAAAGAACAGGCGGATATTGCTAAAAAGCGGATGAGGATGCACGAGGAGGCGCCAGAGGCAGAGTGGGAAGGCTTGGCCGAGGAGGTCGTAGGTCGCTTAGAGACGGAGAAAGCCAGGCTGGGAGACTTAAAGGACGCATGGGCAGACGCGCTAGACGCTGAGGGGGTCACGGTTTCGATCAAGGACCTAAAAGACAGAATACTGGGCGAGAACAGCATTCTGTCTAATCCTCCATCTGGGGCGAAGAGGGTAGACAAGCTGAGAGATCTTAGGATAAGGGTTTATAGGACCAAGCCCAAGAAACCGGGTGCGAGAACCAAGGTGGAGGTAAGGGCAGGAACCCTTGTAAGTAAGAAAGACCGGCGGACATTAAAAGGGTTCTTGCGCGAGATCGATGACCTCCCCGACAATGTAGGAGTGGGTCGGTTGGATGAAGTGTATAAAGTGCTCGCACCTATGGGCTTTGGCACCCAGGTTAAAGCCAATACGGGGCGGGCTGTAACGCTATTGCGGAAGGAATTAGAAGGGGCCCTGAAGGGCTTTGGTGGATGGGAACAAGCTCAGAAGCCCCTGTCTGCTTTTTATGACATGGTGGATAACCTGAGCCGGCGCTCGAGGGTAAAGTCACTTCCAAAAGGGCTGAAGAAAACCAATATTACTAGCCTTGGGAGTGCGCTGGAAAGGACTATGGGCCGGTCAAGTAGGTCTATGCCAAAAAGCATTCGGGCGTTGGAGAAAATGTTCCCAGACCTAAACCTTGAGACAAAAATGGCGGGGCAGGCGTTCTCTGAATGGCTCCCAAAAGGACTTATCGGGCGCGGCGGAGCCGCTACCGCAGCCTCGGGGTATGCGGGGTATGCGGCTGGGTCTGTCTTAGCAGGGATGTCAACTGCGATCTTATCCCTTGCAGTTTTCTCTCCTCGGCTGGTAGGGGAGGCCCTGTTGAAAATGGGCGCCAGCGCTCGTATGGCAGAAAAGATGGTCAAGATTGTTACAGATGCTAAAACGATGTCTGGTCTTGGGTCTGCAGCACTGCGCGGCATGACGGTGGGTCAGTTGTTTGAGAGAGTTGGTATCATGGACGACTTTAAAGAAGGGTTAGGGGTGGAAGATGAGGGTCAGGGCCAGGGCCAGAGACAGGGCCAGAACTCTTTAAGCAGAGTGGGCAATGTAAACTTGGGTCCCGTGAAAGCGGGTCCGTGAAGGTATCAAATTAGAGAGGCAAACCAATGGTTACAATTACCCGAGCTAAGACCTGGGTCGCTAACGAGACCCTGACGGCAGCCGAGCTGAACGCTGAGTTTGACAACATCAATAGTGAGTTGACATCTGGAGACCCGGTTTTCGAGAGCAAGCTCATTGTGGGAGTGAATGACGCCGGCCATGACGTGCAGTTTTTCGGGGCCGCTGATGGTGCTTATATGCTCTGGGACGAGAGCGCCAATCTATTAGAAATTCGCGGAGCAGCGGCGGCTGGGCCTGGGCATTTGAAGTTGACCACAGCCGAACTGACTAATGTAGACGGTGGTATTCTGGGACGGATCGATTTCCAGGCCCCTCTGGATTCGGCAGGCACGGATGCGATATTAGTAGGCGCCTCTATTTGGGCCGAAGCAGACGCAACCTTTTCGTCCTCCGTTAATTCAACTGAGCTAGTATTTGCAACAGGAACTAGTGAGACCGCTGCTGAAAAAATGCGGCTTACTTCGGACGGTACTCTCAGGGTCGCTTCATTATTCACGACGGATATTAAAATAGGTGAGGATGATGAGACTAAAATAGATTTTGAGACAGCCGACGAGATCCATTTCTATGCGGCTAATGTAGAACAAGTTTATCTTGCGGATAATATTTTTGGCCCGCAATCTGATAGCGATGTTGATTTGGGAACTACTGGAGTTCGATGGAAAGATGCCTACGTTGACAGCATAACGGTGACTGGTGAGGTAGATGGTGCATCACTTGATATATCAGGGAATGCTGATATTGACGGCACTACTAACCTGGATGCCGTTGACATCGACGGTGCAGTGCAGGTTGATAACACTATTACCGTAGGAGTCAACGGCACCGGGCATGACGTGAAGTTCTGGGGGGACACCGCCGATGCGTACATGCTCTGGGATGAGAGCACAGACGATCTAGTGCTTGGAGGAGCAGCCCAGTTATATCTAAATGATGCCGGTGGTGGAGAGCATATATCTTCGGACGGCACGGATTTGACCATCAACTCAGGCAACAACATAAATCTGACCTGTGCCGGTGGGGATGTGGTGATCCCTGCCAATATTGGTTTGACATTTGGCAGTGGTGAAAAGATTGAAGGAGATAGTACGGATTTGACCATTACGTCAGGCGCTAAAATTAACCTGACTGCTACTTCAGATATTGTGGTTCCGGCTGATGTAGGGATTACATTTGGTACAGGAGAAAAGATCGAAGGTAATAATACCGACCTTACCCTAACCTCTGGAGCTGATATTGCTCTCACTGCTACTGGTGATGTAAATATTCCTTCTGGGGTAGGAGTGGTCTTTGGTGATGACGGAGAGAAGATTGAGGGTGATGGAACGAACCTGACAATCGCCTCTAGTGCCCAGTTGATTGTAACCGCTACTCAAATAGGGTTTGGTGCTGCCCCTAATAGCCGTCGATCGTTTGATTATAGTATAACTCATACGGCCTCGAGTCCTATTGCTTTCTCGATACGCCCTACAGTTGTAGCTGCTTCAGGAAGCACAGAGATGTATCGTGTTGACTGTGGGGGGAGTATGACAACGGGTGGGGCATCTAATACATATGATGAAATTGTCGGGCTTCGTATTAGCGAGCCTACAATAACCAATGCCGGTGGGGATACGATTACTAAGGCTGTCACATTGCAGGTTGCTGGGGTCGCCACAGAAGCGACGACTAACTGGGCGATAGAGGTAACTTCTGGCAATAGTTATTTTGGTGGCGATATCGATCTAGCCGGCAACCGCATCGACCTAGACACTGACAACGACAGCTCGATTCGGTGTAGTGCGGATGACACTATAGATTTTGAGGCTGGCGGCCAAGACGCATTACAGCTTGTCAGTGGAACGGGTATTACTACAACGTCACTTATTTTAAACACAGCCTCGAACCAAGCTGCAAGGTTTTGGTGGTACGAAGCAGACACTTTTAGGTATCACGCTTCGTATGATGGAGGTGGAAATAAGTGGGTTTTATCTACAACAGACTCTGATGGCGGTGGAACCGATGATGATATCATCGAAATTACAGATGGCACTAACGATGTAAAGTTTGCGGGGGGTATTAGTCTCGATGATCAGGCAGCGCCTACGAGTGGGTTAGTGCTGAATGGCGACATCGACCTCGTCACCACCGGCAACCGCATCGACCTCGACACCGACAACGACACCTCAATCCGAGCCAGTGCGGATGATGTGCTTACTATAGAACTTGGTGGCGTGGACAATATGGTTGAGGCGAGTCTTGCAGAATCAGGGGCTGCCCAACTTCAGGTACAAGCAATAAGCAGTGGGCAGTCTCCCGTGTTCCTTCTAAAGTCAGCTGGTACTGGAGACCCTCGAATTATATGGCAGCAAGGGGATGGTTCTGGATCCGCTAATAATATGTCATATATGATGAGCTATGAGGGCAGCGCGGGATATTTTCGATTGAGGTCCAGGGATATAGATGGGTCTTCCACTGATGGTGACGTTTTCCGCATTGTTGATGGCACAGACGATATAGCTTTCCTTGGCGGGGTTGGGATAGGACAGGCTACAGCTCCTACATCGGGGCTCATCGTCGCTTCCGGAAACGTAGGCATCGGCACGTCGAGTCCTGATGCTGTTCTGCACATAGAAAACGGCGACTCGGGACAGTCTGCTAACGCCAATGCAGACGAGGTCCATATTGAAGGCAGTAGTTCTCAAATAGGGCTGTCGTTTTCAGGCCCAACTACGGGAACACAGAATATCTTCTTTGGCGATTCTGGTTCTCCTAACAAGGGAGCAATCACCTACAACCACAACGCGGATGCTTTTCGTATCGATGTAAACGGTGCCAGCGCGTTATATATAGACTCTTCCCAAAACGTCGGCATCGGCACAAATGACCCCGACAGTCTGTTAACCGTAGGAACAGGAGAGGCTTGGATTGGACCCGCAGCAGCTAGTGGTAACACCTCCAACGCCAATATGACCGTAGGGCTGACGATCAATCAGGCGGCGAATGATAATCAGATTCTTGCGTTGAAAAGCAGCGAAGTAGATCACGATATGACTGATCTCGCTGAACTGGATACTTTTGGTTCTTTTCAGAAACTTGACGGGGCCACTGATGGGGGGCTAGCGATAAGAGGATTTTCAGACGCAAATCAAGCATTAACAATAGCCGGTTTCTCAATGACTACTAGCGCAGCAAGAACAACTGGTGGCAGGGCTCACGTTATGGTTCAGGCTGGTTTGACTGCCGGATCAGGAGCTGCTGGAAGTATTGGATCAGATAAAAATATATTCGCAATACTGGATTATGCTACGGCCCGCTTTATCTTCGACTCAGACGGAAGTGCCCACGCAGACGTAGAGTGGACCACCTATGGCAAGCACGACGATCTCTCAGTGATCCGAGATATGGAGTCGGAGCTACTGGCGCATGAGGAGGCTTCTCAGACCTCTAGGCGGCATTATATGGAGTCTACTGGCATTATCGGTCAGGACTCATGGCATATGGAGAATGGTAAACCGCGGGCAATGGTGAATTTTACTAAGCTGTCCATGCTTCACCACGGTGCCTTGATCCAAATCGGAGACCGATTTATTAGCAATGAAGAGCGCATTGACTACCAGCAAGAAGAAATCGAATCCCTCAAAAAAGAGCTGCGATTGCTCAAGGAGGCAGAATAATGTCGAACCACAGTATAACCCTCACAGCAGCTCAGGAAGCTGACGTGGTGCTGCGAGTAGATGAAGCTGGAGAAGCTACCGAGACAATCACTCAATACTGTCAGCGCATGGTAGACGGGCCTATAGCGATCTCTGCTGC
>Ga0208180_1000787_pt1 | contig 23619 bp, 20 predicted proteins | sample MalvireepMed_s16_FD_184241 | JGI IMG/M metagenome (GOLD analysis project Ga0208180, IMG submission 184241) | Marine viral communities from the Global Malaspina Expedition - Malaspina viral metaG DeepMed_s16 (SPAdes) (version 2) | ecosystem: Environmental > Aquatic > Marine > Oceanic | place...
GTTTGAAGGTGCGGGGTGGGGCCATGTCTCCCACAGTCTGTACGCAACGGTCAGAAGCGGACCTGGTCCCTCCACCCCGACAAGTCTCTTTCTTAAGACCTGCCGGGAAACCATACAAGCGGGCCTTGCCCGCGAAAGGGAGCAAAGCTCCCGGCAGGATCCCAGAGACTTTTCTAACGGCAGGACCGACAAGGTCTCTGGAATCCTGCGGGGCAACTTTTGCCGGGTGGCTAAAGCCGCGCTTTCGCTTGCAGGCCAAGACTCACGTCTCTATAACAACTATCCTATCGCTAAACCATGCAAACGAACTGAAGTCGGGAGAGTGCTTGTGTCTCAACTGGTGCCCGAGATAGACCCGGACGGTCTGCTCGAATACTCCGTGGTGTTCACGGACCGGTCGCTGAATCATATGTCCCAGGCGTTTCAGCAGGTGATGCGGGATATTTCCGCCACCCTGAAACAGGCCTACCACGCCGAGGCCGTGGCGGTGGTGCCCGGCGGCGGTACCTACGGTATGGAAGCGGTGGCGCGTCAGTTCGCCACCGGCAAGAAATGCCTGGTGATCCGCAACGGCTGGTTCAGTTACCGCTGGAGCCAGATTTTCGAGATGGGTTCGATCCCCGCCGCCGAGACCGTGCTGAAGGCGCGGCAGGTGGACGGCGAGGGCGAGCCCAAGCCGTTTGCGCCGGCGCCCATCGAGGAGGTGGTGGCGGCGATCCGCGCCGAGAAGCCGGACCTGGTGTTCGCGCCCCATGTGGAGACCGCCGCCGGGCTGCTGCTGCCCAACGACTACCTGGACGCGGTGGCGGAGGCGGTCCACGAAGTGGGCGGCCTGTTCGTGCTCGACTGCATCGCCTCCGGCGCCCTGTGGGTGGATATGAAGGCGCGCGGCGTGGACGTGCTGATCAGCGCGCCGCAGAAGGGCTGGAGCTCATCGCCCTGCGCCGCCCTGGTGATGCTGGGCGAAGAAGCCCTGCGCCGCCTGGAGGACACCCAGAGCACCAGCTTCGCCGCCGACCTGAAGCGCTGGCTGGGCATCATGCGTGCCTACGAGGACGGCGGCCACGCCTACCACGCCACCCTGCCCACCGACGGCCTGGCGCGCTTCCGCGACATCATGGAAGAGACTCGCGCCCAGGGCTTCCCGGTGGTACAGGCGCTGCAGGAAGAGCTGGGCGGCCGGGTGCGCGCGCTGTTCACCCGCTACGGCATTCAGAGCGTGGCGGCCACCGGCTTCCAGGCGCCCGGCGTGGTGGTCTGCTACACCGGCGACGACGGCATGCACAACGCCAAGAAGTTTATCGGCGAAGGCCTGCAGACCGCCGCCGGCGTGCCGCTGATGTGCGACGAGCCGGACGACTTCAAGACCTTCCGCGTGGGCCTGTTCGGGCTCGACAAGCTCAACAACATCGAGCGCACCGTGGAAAACCTGGAGCAGGCGCTGGCGAAAATCCTCGACTGAGGGCCGCCGCCGGTTCCGCCTTCCGCCCCCGCCGTCCGCGCGGGGGCGATTTGATCTTGTTTTAAGAACCCCGCCCCGTTTCTTCCCTCTAAAGTGACAGACAACAGGGTCGACTTTGTTTACTCTTTTGCGCGCTGCAAAATGTTGCCCCTAAAGACCGTTCTGAAGTAGAGGACCGACCCATGATCCGTTCCATCCTGATTACCGTGTTGCTGGCCCTCGGCGCCACCGCCTGGGCCGCCGACGGCGAAAACGCCATTGAAGGTATCTGGGAGACCGATACCGGCGGCTATGTGCAGATTCATAAAGAGGGCGACGCCTGGGTGGGCACCGTGGTGGGCTCGCGCAGCGGCGAAGCCCGCTACGACACCGAGAACCCGGACGAGAAGCTGCGCGGCCGCCGGCTGCTCGGCGTGACCGTGCTCAAGGGGCTGGAGTACGCCGGCGACAACGAGTGGGAAGACGGCAGCATCTATTCCCCGGATAACGGCAAGACCTACAGCGCCCGCGCCACCCTGACCGACGAGAACACCCTGGAAGCGCGCGGCTATCTGGGCATCAGCCTGCTGGGCCGCAGCCAGACCTGGCAGCGCGTGGACCGGGACGCCCCCAACCTGGAAACCGGCCTGCTGAAATAACCGCTCAGTCGGCGCTGCCCGCCCGTTGCAGCTCGCCGTCCACGAAGTGCGCGACCATGTCCCCCAGGCCGCGCACCAGGTCGTCGAAGGTGACGGTGGGGTTGGGCTCGGTGAGATAGCGAATCACCGTGAACACCCCACCGTTAATCATAATGAAGCCCATCGCCGGCAGGTTGCCCAGCCGCACCAGCTGCGGATGGTGCATCACGTACTTCATCAGCAAATCCATCAGCAGCCGGTTGATCGGCTCGATCTGATCGCGCGGCGCGAAGTAGGCGGCGTAGCTCATGTAGCGCAGGTAACGGCCGTCGTCGCGCTCCAGTAAGTCACGGAACCGATAGAGCAGCTCCGCCACCAGCTCGCGGATGTCCATGCGTACCAGCGTGGGAATCAGCGGCCGCACCATGCCCACCACCTCCCGGACCATGTGCTCGTGCATGGCATCGAACACTTCTTCCTTATTGGCGAAATACTCATAGAGCGACCCCACGCTGACCCCGGCGATATCGGCGATATGCCGGGTGGTGGTGTTTTCCACGCCGTTGCGGGCGAGCGAGATAAAGCCGGCTTCGACGATGGCGCCGACGGTGGCGTGGGCGCGCGGCTGCTGGGGTTTACGAGGCATATCCGAGTTGAATCCGAACAATTAGTCGGACTAAGTTGCCATTAATCAATGTCACGGTCAATTCGGCGAGGTTCGCCCTGATGCTCAGCAGCAAAGTGTTTACCAGTAACAAGCTCTCCAAAGGCAGCCGCGCCGTGGTGACCGGCGCCGGCAGCGGCATCGGCCGGGCGTTCGCGCTGGAGCTGGCGCGCCGCGGCGGCCGGGTGGTGTGCAGCGACCTTAACCCGGCCACCGCCACGGCCACCGCCGAGGCGATCCGGGAGCAGGGCGGCCACGCCCTGGCGGTGCCCTGCGACGTGTCCGTGCTGGAACAGGTGGAAGCCCTGGCGGACCAGGCCCGGGAATGGTTCGGCGAAGAGCCCACCCTGGTGATCAATAACGCCGGCGTCGGCGCCGGCGGCAAGCCGGTGGGCGAGATCTCCATGGAGGACTGGCACTGGGTGATGGGCGTCAATATGTGGGGCGTGGTGCACGGCTGCCACGTGTTCACCCCGCGTCTGCGCGCCGGCGGTGGCGGCGGCATCATCAATGTGTGCTCCACCGCCAGCTTCGCCGCCGCGCCCAGCATGGGCCCCTACAACGCCAGCAAGGCGGCGGTGCTGGCGCTGTCCGAAACGCTGGCGGCGGAAACCGCCGGCGCCGGCATCACCGTCACCGCGCTGTGCCCCACCGTGGTGAAGACCAATATTTTCCGCGACGGCCGCATCGACGATTCGGTGACGCCGCTGATGAACAAGTGGGTGTCGCTCACCGGCGTGTCCGCCGAGGGCGTCGCCGAGACCACCCTGAAAGCCCTGGATAAGGGCCGTCTTTATGTGCTGCCGCAGGTGGACGCCCGCCTGATCTGGCGCGCCAAACGCTATCTGCCCGCCACCTACGCGCGCGGAGCCGGCCTGCTGAGCCGCTTCACGCTGGCCAAACCCTGAACCCCGTTCCGTACCGGAAGGAGACACGCATGGCTTCCATCGATCTCGAAAAAATGCTCGCCAAAGTCAAAGCCAGCCAGTGGGCCCTGGCGGACATCGACTGGGACGCTCCCGGCGCCGACAGGATCACCGCCGAGCAGTGGCCCAAGCTGAAAGCCTTCATGGCCGATCTGATGTGGATCGAGCACGTCGGCGCGCGCGGGTTCGCGGCCATGGCCAAGAAAGCGCCCAACGACACGCTCAAGGAAATCTACACCTACTTCCACGCCGAGGAGCAGCGCCACGCCAATGCGGAAATGGCGCTGATGAAGCGCTGGGGCATGCTCGACGGCGACAACATTCCCGAGCCCAACAAGAACCTGAAGCTGGTGATCCAGTGGCTGGACCGCTACAGCGACGACATGCCCCTGGAAGTGCTCGGCTCGGTGATTCCGATGCTGGAGATCGCCCTGGACGGCGCGCTCTGCACCTTCCTGCTGGAAACCGTGGACGACCCGGTGTGCCACCAGGCGTTCGCCAAGATCAACGACGACGAATCCCGCCACCTGGGCGTGGGCTTCCACGTGCTGGAAATGCAGGGCCACGGTCCGCTCTACCTGAAGACCCTGAAAGCGCTGGGCACCATCGCCGACCCGCGTTTGATTCTCGGCGTCGCCTCCTATGTGCCGCTGCTCAACCGCATGCGCGACAACATCATCGAGATGGGCCTCGGCGAAGAGCGCCTCTACGCGGCGATGAGAAAGTTCGAGCGCATCGGCGGCCGCACCCAGGAAGGGCGCAACAACCCCTGGTACCAGATCATCAGCCGCCACGGCCGGATGGTGGTGAACCGCCGCAACCGCATGTACCACGCGCCGGTGGACGCCATGGTCAAGCTCACCGACCGCGTGCCGGAATGGGTGATGCCGTCCCGCGTGCCGACCTGGGTGAAAGGGATTACTTACAAGCCTACCGCATAACGGCTTGTGTGAGCGGGCCTTGTGGGAGCTTGCCTGCAAGCGAAAGGCCGGCAAAGCCGGCCGGCAGGATTCCAGAGACGCCTGATAGGGGAACATAAAACAGCGTCTCTGGGATCCTGCCGGGTGGCTAAAGCCACCCTTTCGCGGGCAGGGCCCGCTCCCACAAGGCCCGCTCCTACAACGCGCGAATCCGGTACAAGCCGACACCTCTTTTCAACCCGATCTTTCAGCCAGTGAATTGCTATGAATGACGATACTTCCAGCAGCAACGACAGCCGCGTCGCGGATCAGCCCGCAGTGAAGGCCGACGAAGCCACGGTTAATAGCGAACCCGCGAAGAAGGCCGCCGCCAAAGCGCCGCGCAAGAAAGCAGCGGCGAAGAAGGCCACCGCGAAGAAAGCGACTGCTAAAAAGGCGACCGCGAAGAAGGCGACGTCCGATAAAGCGACCGCCAAAAAAGCGAGCGCGAAAGCGGCTGTTAAGAAAGCACCAGCGAAGAAAGCGGCGTCGAAAAAATCCGCCGCCGAGCGCAAAACGAAGCCGGCTTCGGCGCTGATCGTGGGCGCCGGCTTTGCCGGGCTGGGCATGGCGATCCGGCTGAAGCAGGCGGGGGTCAATGATTTCGTGATTCTGGAACGGGGCGACCGCGTCGGCGGCACCTGGCGGGACAACACCTACCCGGGCGCCGCCTGCGACATTCCGTCCAATCTGTACTCCTATTCGTTCGCGCCGAACCCGGAGTGGTCGCGCAGCTTCTCCGGCAGCAACGAGATTCTCGATTACATCCACTATCTGGTGGACGAATTCGATCTGGAAAAACACATTCGCTTCAACTGCAACGTCACCGATCTGTCGTTCCAGGAGAAAGCCGGCCTGTGGGAAGCCACGCTGGAAAAAGGCGAGGTGGTGCGCGGCCGCACCGCGGTGATGGCCCAGGGGCCGTTGTCCAACGCCAGCTTTCCGAACATCGAAGGCCTGGAGGAGTTCGAGGGCAAGAAGATTCACAGCGCGCGCTGGGACCACGACTACGATTTCACCGGCAAGCGCGTGGCGGTGATCGGCACCGGCGCCAGCGGCATTCAAATTGTTCCGGAGCTGGTAAAAACCGTGGGCAAGTTGAAAGTGTTCCAGCGCACACCGGGCTGGGTGGTGCCGCGTCCGGATTTCAAAACGCCGGACTGGCACAAGAAGCTGTTCAAGAAAGTGCCCGCCAGCCAAAAGGCGGTGCGCCAGGCGCTGTTCTGGACCCACGAAACCATGGCCATGGCGGTGATCTGGAACTCACCGCTGACCCGCGTGGCCGAGCGTCTCAGTTTGGCGCACCTGCATAACCAGGTGGAAGACGACTGGATGCGGCGGCAGCTGACCCCGGACTTCCGCATCGGCTGCAAACGGGTGCTGGTTTCCAACGACTATTATCCGGCCCTGCAGAAAGACAACGCCGAGCTGATCACCTGGCCGATCGCGCGGCTGGCGCCGAACGGCATCCGCACCTCGGACGGCGTCGAGCACCAGCTGGATTGCATCGTGTTCGCCACCGGCTTCGACGTCAGCAAGAGCGGCACGCCTTTCCCGGTCAAGGGTCTGGACGGCCGCCGGCTGGACGAGGAATGGCAGGGCGGCGCCCAGGCCTACAAGAGCATCAACGTGGCCGGCTACCCGAATCTGTTCCTCACCTTCGGCCCTAACTCCGGCCCGGGTCACAACTCGGCGCTGGTGTATATGGAGTCCCAGCTCGACTATGCGGTGAAGGGCATTCTGCGCGTCCTCGACGGCAATCTGAAAATGCTGGACGTGAAGGAAGAGGTGCAGCGGCGTCATAACCAGCGCCTGCAAAAGCGTCTCGCCAAAACCAACTGGAACTCCGGCTGCAAGAGCTGGTACCTCACCGAGGACGGCTTCAACGCCACCATGTTCCCGGGCTTCGCCACCCAGTACCAAAGGCAGATGGCGCAGTTCGAGGAGCAGGACTACCAGCTGGTGCCTGCCTGAAGGGAGGATCGCGCCAGCGGATTGGCCGTAGCGACGACGGAACGGCCCACTCTGCACTTTCGGTGACGGGCGGGCGAAGGCATTATTGCCTCCCAACAAAGATGCCATTGAGTGATGTAAGCCTGAGCCTCGGAACGCCGCGCTTCGTGCGGCGCCGACGGATCGGCGCTGGAGGTAGTAATGTCCAAGAACCATTTTGACGTGCTGATTATCGGCGCCGGTTTGTCCGGGGTGGGCGCGGCGTGTCACCTGAGCCGTCAGTCCCCGGACCGCAGCTTCGCCCTGATCGAGCGCCGCAAGCGCATCGGCGGCACCTGGGACCTGTTCCGCTATCCCGGCATCCGCTCGGATTCCGACATGTACACCCTGGGCTATAACTTCCGCCCCTGGACCGAGCCCAAGGTGCTCGCCGACGGCCCGTCGATCCGCGAATACATCGCCGACACCGCCGCCGAATACAACATCGACGACAAGATCTATTTCGAGCGCCGCATGGTCGATGCGGACTTCTCCACCCGCGACGGTCTGTGGACGGTGCGCGTGGAAAACGAAGGCAGCGGTGAAAGCGAAATCTTCACCTGCCAGTTCCTGCTCTGCTGCACCGGCTACTACAACTACGACGCCGGCTACACACCGGATTTCCCCGGCGCCGATCAGTTCAAGGGGCGTCTGATACACCCCCAGCAGTGGCCGGAGAATCTCGACTACAGCGGCAAGAAAGTGGTGGTGATCGGCAGTGGCGCCACCGCGGTGACTCTGGTGCCGGCGATGGCCAAGGACGCCGAGCACGTCACCATGCTGCAGCGCTCGCCGACCTACATCGCCACCGTGCCGGAGCGCGACGAACTGTCGGTAAAGCTGCGCCGCTTCCTGCCGGAAATGGTGGTCTACCGCATGGCGCGGGCCCGTAACATCGGCCTGCAGCGTCTGGTGTACCGGCTGTCCAAGCAGCGTCCGGGTCTGGTGCGCCGCGCCCTGCTGGCCGCCGCCCGCCGCCAGCTCGGCGACGACATCGACATGAAGCACTTCCGGCCCAGCTATAACCCCTGGGACGAGCGCCTGTGCGCGGTGCCCAACGGCGACCTCTTCAAGGTGCTGCGCCGCGGTGAAGCGTCGATCGTCACCGATCACATCGATACCTTCACCGAAAACGGCATTCGCCTGAAGTCCGGCGAAGAGCTGGAAGCGGACATCGTGATCACCGCCACCGGCCTGGACCTGCAGCTGCTGGGCGGCGCCGAGCTGTCGGTGGACGGCCAGACCCGCGAGCCCCGCGACGTGCTGGTGTACAAAGGCGTGATGCTGCGCGACGTGCCCAACATGGCGATGGTGTTCGGTTACACCAACGCGTCCTGGACCCTGAAGGCGGACATCGCCGCCGAGTACGTGTGCCGGCTGCTCAACTATATGTCCCGCAAGGGGCTGCAGCAGGTCACCCCGAAGGACCACGACGGCAGCGACACCGACAAGACCTTCCTGGACCTGCAGTCCGGCTATGTGCAGCGCGCCGCCCACCGGCTGCCGCGCCAGGGCGACAAGGCCCCCTGGAAGGTACTCAGCAACTACCTCTACGATCTGCCGCGCCTGCGCTATGGCCGGCTTAACGATGACGTCCTGGAGTTCGTCAAGGCGGAGGGCGGCAAACGCCGTCGCCTGGGCGTGTCACGCGGCTGACACCGACGCGGCCCGCCATCGTTCAGCGCCCGCCTTTCGGCGGGCGTTGTCGTTTGCGGGCGCTGTCATTTAGTTGTCACGGTAATTGTCGCCGGAAAAATTCATAATCGGGCTCCCCATTAGAACCGCCAACATCGGAGCCCTCCATGAGCAAAGCCGCGACATCCGCTTCGGATTTGCCGGGACGCCTCGCCGGCGCCGCCTGCGATCAGGACGAAACCGTACTTTCCGTGCTTGAAGGTCAGACCAGCCTGACCCCGGAGCAGGTGCACCAGGTGCGCGTGGCCGTGAAGCGGCTGCGGGCGATCTGGCGGGTGATGGCCGGTGTGGTCGATAAGAAGACCGCGCGGCGGCAGGACAAAGCCCTGCGCATGGCGGCACGGGCCCTGGCCGGCGCCCGCGATACGCAGGTGATGGGCGAAACCCTGGAGAGTTTGCGCAAAGGCGCCCGCGACTACGAAAGCGAGGCCATCGACACGGTGCGCGCCCAGGCCCTGGCGGCCGAGCAGGAACTGGCGTCGCCGGCGATGCCGGAAGGTCTGGAAGGCGTGTTCCGCGCCGACCTCTACCTGTGGCGCAACCTGAACATCGAAGCGGATAATGCGGAGCTGATCAAAAAAGGCTTCGGCCGGCTCTATGCCGAAGGCCGGCAGCAGGGGCTGGAAGCGGTGGTGGAGAACCAGCCGGAGCTTTGGCATCGGTTCCGCAAGCGGGTTAAGTATCAGCTCTATCAGCTGGAACCGCTGGAAAGCAGCCTGGACGACTCCGCCCTTTCACTGAAGGAGTTTCGCAAGCTGGGCAAGTTGCTCGGCGAGCTGCACGATCTGCATGTGCTCGACGAGCATCTGCGCAAGCGCAAAAAAGACAGCGAGGATAAAGAACCCTTCGTGATCGTGCGCCAGCTGATCGCCCGGCTGGAGGCGGACCGGGTGGCGGAATGCCGCAAGCGCACCCGCCGCTGCTACAGCCTCAAGCCCAAGGCGTTCCGCAAGGCCCTGGCCGGCGCGGCCGGCGCCGCCTGAGCGGGTTTCAGTCCCGCTCTTCGTCGCCGTCCTCGTCTTCTTCGGGTTCCAGGTTGGGCTCGAAGGCCCGTTTCGCATCCGGCAGAGCGACGGTGTCGCCCACCGCGATGCCCTGGTGTTCGGTGAGCCGCTTGCCGGTTTCCGGATCGATCAACGCCACCACGTCCCCGTAGCTGGTGCCGTCGGTGTAGGCGTCCACCCGCACCCGCGCCACCAGGCCCTGGAAACGGGCCGACAGCACGCTGCCCTTGTGGGGCGTGGCGTCGATGTTCGGGTCCTTCGCGTAGTACTCGGCGACGCTCTGGTCGCCGGGCGAATCCCATTCAATGGCTCTCATTAAGTACGCTCCATGTCGTGTGACGCTTCACTGGACAGAGTGCGCCGCGTCGCCGGCTTCGACAACACAGGGGCGCGCTGCAAACGCAAACTCCTGTAAAGAGCGCCGGTTCAGGCGACGGTATCCAGCTCCGGGTAGTGGCGGAAGATGCCGCTCTCGTTGAACGGCTGGCGTCGATCCGACTGCAGATACGCCTGGATGCCCGGCCGTGCCGCGACCCGTTCAACCAGCGTCAGCGTTCTGGGAATGCGCGCCCTGTGCGTGTTCATGGTTCTCGGAAACGCGTACTGCAGACCGCGAATGACCTGAAAAAGCGACAGGTCCGCGTAGCAGTGCTCGCCACCGGCCAGATACTCCGGCCCGGCCGGGTTCAGTTCCAGAACCCGCTCGAAATACGCCAGAAAGCGTGGCAGCCGCTGCTGGTGAAAGACAGCCGCCCGGCGGCGCGCTTCCGCTTCCTGTTGGTGGTAATACAGCGACGGACCGATCGGGTGATGAATATCGTGGATCTCCGCCACCCAGTCACTCACGGTCAGTTGCAGGCCGTGGATCCAGTAGCGCGCTAGCTCGTTGTCGGGCACCAGGGCCAGGGGCGGGCCGAGGAACTGGAGAATATTCGCCACATGCGAAATCACCAGATTGCCGGCTTTCAGAAAAGGCGGCGCGAACGGCGGGCGCGGGGTGGCGTCACCGTTGAGGTAGCTGTCGATGGCGGGCAGGCCGAGACCGTCGCGCGCGTCGCCCAGCCCCACATCGAGATAGGGCGCGCCGGCATCTTCCAGGGCGAGTCGGACGAACTCGCCGCGTCCCTGGATGCCGGGCCAGTAGAAGAGTTCATAGCGCATGGTTTTCCTCCCAGCGCGGCCCGGATGGGCTCGTTGCTGGAACGGTAGTTCAAAGCGCGGGCGCTGACAAATCTATTCTCATTGCGGTTTTACGGTGTGATGCCGGGCTGGTCGCGCAGCAGCTCAACCAGCCAGTCGACGAACACTTTCACCTTCCCGGACAGGTGCCGGTTATGGGGATAGACCACGGACATCAGTGACGGGGCCGGCCGGTAGTCGGGGAGCACTTCCACCAGCTCGCCCCGGCGCAGGTGATCCGCCAGGCCGTGCAGCGGCGCCTGGATTAAACCGAGCCCGGCCAGCGCCGCCGCCATGTACGCCTCGGTGTTATCCGTGGTGATGCGGGCGGGCAGGGTGACCTCGCGCACCACGCCGTGCTCAAGGTATTCCCACGGCAAGGAGCGGCCGGTGCGGCCGGCGTGATAGTGGACCGCCTGGTGGCCGGCCAGGTCCGCGGGTACCGTCGGCGTACCGAAACGCCGCAGGTAGCCGGGCGCGGCGCAGCTGATCTCCTGCAGCTCGCCGACCCGGCGCGCCACCAGGCCGGAATCCGGCAACGGCCCTACCCGCAGGGCGCAGTCCAGGCCCTCCTGAATCAGGTCCACCGGGCGGTCGCTGACGCCGATCTCCAGGTCAAGCTCCGGGTACCGGTCGCAGAAGGCGGGCAGGGCGGGAATGATCAGCAGGCGCGCCGGTCGGCCGGGCAGGTTGACCCGCAGGCGCCCGGACGGCCGCTGCCCCTGGGTGAGCATCGCCTCGGTGTCGGCCAGGGCTTCCAGCAGATGCAGGCAGCGCTCGTAGTAGGCGCCGCCGTCCACGGTGACCGCCACCCGCCGGGTGGTGCGGTTCAGAAGACGCACGCCCAGATGGGCTTCCAGCTGTTGTATCGCCGTGGTCACGGTGGCGCGGGGCATTTCCAGGGTCTCCGCCGCGCGGGTAAAACTGCCGGCTTCCACCACCCGGGTGAACACCTGCATGGCTTTGAAGCGGTCCATGGTGCGGTCTCGATTGTTCATATATCTGAATAGAGTTAACCATGGGAGGCGGTTTATCCGCCATTCCTGAATGGCACAGACTGGGCACCCGTCATCGACAGGAGTATCGGCAATGCAAGAACGACGTTTGGGCCGGGACGGCCCGCAAGTCTCCGCCCTGGGGCTGGGCTGCATGGGCATGAGTGATTTCTACGGTGGCCGCGACGACCGGGAGTCCATCGCCACGCTGCACGCGGCGCTGGATCAGGGGGTCACCCTGATCGATACCGCCGACATGTATGGTCCGTACACCAATGAGGAATTGGTGGGTAAAGCGATCGCCGGACGCCGTGACCGGGTTTTCCTGGCCACCAAGTTCGGCGTGGTCCGCGACAACAGTAACCCGCACGCCCGCGGCGTCGACGGCAGCCCTGATTATGTGCGGCGATCCGTGGAGGGCAGCCTCAAGCGCCTGGGCGTGGATCATATCGACCTTTATTACCAGCACCGCATTGATCCGGAGGTGCCCATCGAGGACACCGTAGGCGCCATGGCGAGGCTGGTGGAGGAAGGAAAGGTGCGCTACCTGGGGCTCAGCGAAGCGGCCCCGGACACCCTGCGGCGCGCCCACCAGGTCCATCCGATCACCGCGCTGCAGATGGAATATTCGCTCTGGACCCGGGACGCGGAGGCCTCAATGCTTCCTCTCTGTCGGGAGCTGGGCGTTGGCTTGGTCGCCTACAGCCCTTTGGGGCGTGGCTTTCTCAGCGGCGCGATCCGTTCTCCCGAGGATTTCGACAGCGACGATTTTCGCCGGCACAACCCCCGTTTCCAGGGCGCTAATTTTCAGCGCAACCTGGACCTGGTGGACCAGGTGACGGCGCTTGCCGAGGCCAAACAGGTGCTTCCCTCACAGCTGGCGCTGGCGTGGGTGCTGGCCCAGGGGGAGGACATCGTGCCGATCTTCGGCACCAAGCGGCGGCGCTATCTGCAGGAAAACCTGGGCGCCCTGGGCCTCACCCTCAGCGAGGAGGATCAACAGGCCCTGGCGCGCATCTTCCCGATGGACGCCGCCGCCGGTGAACGCTACGGCGAAGCGGGCATGGCCACGCTGGGGCGTTGAACGCGGCGGCTAGCGCCGGGGCGTGGACACCACCGGCATGGCCTCGCAGGGCTCGGCCCACTTCGCGTCGGCGGTGAACAGGGTGTCGGTGACCTGGTGCGGGTAGACCGCCGACACCGCGCTGGTCAGGCGCTCGCGCAGGGTGTCCAGCTGCGGCAGCCCGGTGAGCGGAAAATCCGCCGGCAGCACCACATGGATCATCACATACAGCTGGCGGCCCGGGCGCACCATGCGCACCTGACACTGGCGCACGGGCAGGTCGGCCAGCGCCGCGTCGATGGCGGCCAGCACCGGGCGGCGCAGCTCGCGGGGCGGTGCCCGGTTGAGCAGCTCCATGATTGCGCCCTTGGCCATGCGGATGGGCACGCTCAGGCAGAACAGCACCACCGCGATCAGCAGCACCGAATCCACGTAGGGCACGATGTCGTCGCGATCGAAGAAGCGCGCCACCGGGATCATGCAGAAGGTGAGCAGCACGCCGGAGGAGATCAGCGCATTCACCAGCCAGTTCTCGAAATCGGCGCGCATCAGCGGGCTGTCCACGTGCCGGCGGCTGCGGTGCAGCGCCCAGGCGGTCAGCGAGCAGGCCAGGGTGGCGAACACGGCGTAGCCGATGGCCGGGCCGGCGACGATTTCGCGGCCGCCGGCGAGCAGCGCCAGCACCGCGTCGACCAGCGCGAACAGCGCCACGCCGAGAATCAGCAGGCCCTTGCCGGCGTTTACCAGGGATTCGAAATAGCCGTAGCCGAATGGGAATTTGCGGTCGTCGGGCTGGGCCGCCAGCACGCTGATGCGCACCGTCACCAGGGCGACCAGAAAGTAGATGAGATTGAACAGGCCATCCAGAAGGATGGCCTTGGACTGGGTCAGGGACGCGGCGGTGACCGCGGCGGCGCCCACGACCAGGGACATCACCACGGAAAGAATCAGTGCGCCGCGCTCGCTTTTCAGGGCCCGCTCCGGTTGCCGTTAAAAAGCGCAGTCTAGCGCAAATCCCGGCGCGCGGAACGGCACCATGGTTACCGAGGGTTTCAACCCTGGTCGGAGAAATCCTTGTAGGCGTCCATGGCCTTGCGGGTCAGCACCGGGCCCGCCGCCCGGGTAACCAGACGGCGGGCGTTGGGGCTGGCGGCCAGCAGGATGCCGGCGGCCAGCGCACCGACCACCACCGTGCCGGTGTGCTCCCGGGTCCATTGCGCGGCGCGGTCGCCCACCAGGGGCCGGAGATTGTCCTCGATGCGCTCGCCCTGGCGCGAGAGCTCGCGGCTGTCCTTGCCGCTGGATCCGGATTTGTGGGTGGTACGTTGCACCACCACCACGAGCAGCACCGCCATGACCAGCAGGCCGAGGCCGGTGAACAGGGACGCCAGGGGCGCGCCCAGGGACGGCGCCATGGCGAACCAGGCGGCGGCCGCCAGGCAAAGCAGGGCCGCGAAGCCGGTGAGCATGGCCAGCCAGACCAGCGCGTTAAGGCTGAACAGGCTGGACAGGGGGCCGCGTATATTCATCGATCAGCGGCTGATCAGTTTGCCGATCAGCAGGCCCACGCCGAACGCGCTGAGCACGCTGGTGAAGGGGCGCTCCTTGATGTGCGAACCCACTTGCTCGGCCTGGCCTTCGGCCTGACGGCGCACTTGGTCGAACTGATCGCGGGCGTGTTCCACGCCGGCCTGGGCGCGTTGCTGGGAGTTGCGTTTAAACGCTTCGGTAAGCGCGCCCAGATCGCGGCGCAGCTGGTCCATGTCCTTCTTGAGTGCTTCGGTTTCCGGCGATTGACTCATTACAACCTCCTGTTGCGATGAAGAATCCGTAAGTGGAATTCGAGCATAGAGGATGAACAGAGCCTCTGCCTACGGACACATGCAAAAGATTGATAAAGCGCCGGATAAAAGCTCAGAGGTTACGGATCACCTCGTCGGTGAATTCGGAGGTGGAGGCCTTGCCGCCCAGGTCCGGCGTGGTGACCTTGCCTTCGCCCACCACGAAGCGGATCGCTTTGCGCATCCTTTCGGCGTCTTCGTTGCGTTCCAGGTATTCCAGCATCATCGCCGCGCCCAGCATCAGGGCGGTGGGGTTGGCGATGTTCTGCCCGGCGATGTCCGGCGCGCTGCCGTGCACCGCTTCGAAGATGCCCTTGTGCTCGCCCACGTTGGCGCCGGGCGCCAGGCCCAGGCCGCCGGTGAGGCCGGCGCACAGGTCGGAGAGAATGTCGCCGAACAGGTTGGTGGTGACGATCACGTCGAAGCGGTGCGGGTTCATCACCAGCTGCATGGCGCAGTTGTCGACGATCATCTCCTCGTGCTCGATGTCCTCGTACTCCTTGGCGATGGAGCGCGCCACGTCCAGGAACAGGCCGGAGGTGGACTTCATGATGTTGGCCTTGTGCACCACCGTCACCTTGCGGCGGTTGAGCCGGCGGGCCGCTTCATAGGCAAAGCGCATCAGCCGCTTGGATTCCTTGCGGGTGATCACGCTGCGCAGCTCGGCGCGCTCGCCGTCGTCGCTGACGGTCTGGCCTTCGCCGGAGTAAATCCCTTCGATGTTTTCGCGGATGGTGACGATGTCCACGTTGTCGTAGCGCGAGCGCACGCCGGGAATGGACAGCGCCGGGCGCAGATTGGCGAACAGGTCGAAGTGCTTGCGCAGGGTCACGTTCACCGAGCTGAAGCCCTTGCCCACCGGTGTGGTGATCGGGCCTTTCAGCGCCACCGGGTTCTTTTCAATCAGGTCCAGGGTTTCCTGGGGCACCAGGTCCTCGCCTTTGTCCAGGGCGGTTTGCCCGGCGATCGCGTAGTCATAGGTGAGGCCGCAATCGAGCGCGTCGAGGACACGGATGGTGGCGCTCATGATGTCCGGGCCGATGCCGTCGCCGGGGATGACTGTAACGCGTGTTGCCGCCATGGGAACTCCTGATTGCCGGTTTTCGGGACGCTATTCAAGCAAGCGTGCGGGGGCGCCGCAAGCGACCTTAGTCTATACGAACAGGGCCGCTTCTGTGCAGGCGTGGCCCCAGGGATACAAGGACCGTGCCACGCTCAGTGGGTCGTCGGCGGGTGCCCGGAGAGCTGGCGCGCGGTGTCGAGAAACTGGCCCAGCACCACGCCCGGCGGGCCTTTGCCGCGCGCCAGCAGCAGCGGCAGGGTGGCCGGTGCCGGCCGCCCGTGAACCGTCAGGGGGCGCAGCAGTGCCCCATATTGGTCGTCGGTGTCCGGGTCGCAGGGCACGATCGCCACGCCCAGGCCGGCCGCCACCAGACCGGCGGTGGTGGACAACTGGTGGGCCTGGTGGCTGACGCGGGGCCGGAAGTCCGCTTCCGCGCACAGCTGCGTGATGCGCGCCACGAAGCCGTCGGCCAGGCCCGCCGACGGCAGGATAAAGGGCTCCGCGGCGAGCAGCTCCAGGGCCACGGTGCGCAGCGTCAGCAGCGGGTGCCGGGGCGGCAGTATCACGCACAGCGGCTCCTCGGTGAGCGCTTCCCAGGGCAGCGCCGCCGGGCTCTGCGCGGAGTGCACGAAGCCGATATCCAGCCGGCCCGCCTCCAGTTCGTGTAACTGGGCGTCGTCCGAGGCCTCGCGAATGTTCAGGGCGATACGCGGGAACAGCGCGCGGAAGGCGCTGAGAATGCGGGGCACCAGCGGCGGCAAGGGCGCCGCGGGCACACCGATGCGCAGCTGGCCGTTGGCGGGCAGGCGCGTGCGCGGCGCGCGGCTGGCTTCCTGGCTGGCGAGCAACGCCCGGGCGCTGATCACCAGGGCGTCGCCGGCGCCGGTCAGGCTCACCGCCGTGGCGTTAACGATCAGCAGGGGCGCGCCCATGTCGCGCTCCAGTTCCCGCACGCTCTCCTTCAACAACATGGGATGGCGGCCCAGGCGTTGGGCGGCGCGGGCGAAATCACCTTCCTCGGCGACGGTAAGAAAGTCCCTGAGGTCCTCGCTGCGGATCCGGTCCATAGCATTCACCGGCGGGTTGTTTTTTTACCACAATACCCCTGTTGGCGGCGGACGCCATAGTGTTGTCACCGTTCAGTGTTATAGCCGGTGCAAATGAGGTAACCAGGGGTAACGTTCGCGCCCATGGAATGGCATGCTAATAGACCTTTCCATCCGCTGGGGGAAACGAACGCATGTGGTTATACGTACTGGCGATCAGTGGCGGCGCTGCCCTGGGCGCCAATGCCCGCTGGCTGCTGGGGCTGTGGCTGAACGCCTTGTTTCCGGCGCTGCCGCTGGGCACGCTGGCGGCCAACCTGCTGGGCGGCTGGCTGATCGGCCTGGCGTTGGGGGTGTTCGCCTGGCTGCCGGCGCTGGCGCCGGAGTGGCGGCTGTTCCTGGTGACCGGGTTTCTCGGCGCGCTGACCACGTTCTCCACCTTTTCCGCGGAGATGTTCGAGCATCTGCAAAGCGGCCGCTGGGCGGTGGCGCTGGCCGGCATCGCCGTGCACGTGGCCGGCTCCCTGGCGATGACCGGCCTGGGCTTCGCCATGGTGGCGCTGGTGCGCGACCGGCTGTAGCCCCTGTTAGGCCTAGAGGCGCACCGCCTGAGGCGTCTCGTCGCGCAGTTTGATCACGTCCGCCCGCGGCGGCGCGCCGAACAGGCGGCTGTATTCGCGGCTGAAATGGGACGGACTTTCATACCCCACCCGGAAGCTGGCGGTGGCCGCTTCCAGCCCCTCACTCAGCATCAGGCGCCGGGCTTCGTGCAGGCGCAGTTTCTTCTGGAATTGCAGCGGCGACATGCGCGTCACCTGCTTGAAACTGTGGAACAGGGACGACTCGCTCATGTTCGCCTGTTCCGCCAGCTCGCGAATGCGCAGCGGCTCGGTGAAGCGGTCCTTGAGCACGGCGATCACTTTGGAAATACGGTGCGCCTGGCTGTCCGCCGACGCGAAGCGGCGCATTCTCGGTCCGGTCTCGCCGATCAACGCCCGATAAATAATCTCGCGGCGCGCCAGCGGCGCCAGGATGCGCGCGTCCGCCGGGCTGTCCAGCAGTGACACCAGGCGGGTGACCGCCTCCACCATGCCTTTTTCCGCCTGGGTGCGGCACAGGCCGCAGGAGATATCGGGGCACTCTTCTTCCGGTTCGCTGAGATCGTCGCCCAACTCGATGATCAGATCGGTGACTTCCTGAGGGTCCACCGACAGCTTGACGCCCAGATAGGGTTTGTCCGGGCTCGCCTGGGTGACCTGGCCGAGCACCGGCAAATGCACCGACGACACCAGACAACTCAACGGGCCGTAGACGATTTCCTTGTCGCCCAGCCAGACGGTCTTGCCGCCCTGCGCGATCAGGCACAGGGAAGGCTCGTACACCGACGACACACAGGTGGTGGGGGTGTCCGAGCGAATCAGTTCCAGGCCTTCGATGGGGGTGGGCTGCAGGCCGTCCAGCGGTGCCCAGGGCAGAATCTTGCGAGACAGAATCTCGCCGAGAAGTCGCAGTTCCTCGGCGGCTTCGTTTTCCGTGCTCACGGTGGAAGTGCTTGCCTTCACGTCGTAACCCTCCCGAATTGGCTTGCGGCTCAGTATACGCCCGGCGACGATGGCGTGAAGCGACTCCGTACACGGCCTGCAGTTTTGGGCAAGCACCCTGCAGGATCGCGCAACCCGTGGAAGGAATACGCAGATAACAGTTTCGTGAACCTTTCCCTGCTTAACAGAATCGGGCAAGCACGCGGCAGGAATACGCTACCGCCGTCCGATGCCCTCTCCCTAAAGTGGCGCTTCATCGTCGCCATAGACGAAGGCATTCATTTTTTTATTTGACCTAAGGAGCCTCTGGGCAACTCCCTTGCGTGCTCTGGCTTTCAGGCGAGTCCGCCGTCAAGGCGCGATTTTGAAGTCGTGCTGACGGCCCGACGAAAAAGCGCAACGCTGAGGGCGGGCTCGCCTGAAAGCCCCGAAGGGCGCGTCCTGAAGCGAGCATCTGCTGCGTTGTGCTTCTTGCCAAGGGCTGCGGCCATTGGCGGCGAACCACGCCTTGCATCTGCTCGCTTCAGGACGCGCAGAGCACGCAAGGGAGTTGCCCAGAGGCTCCCGACTTGAGGAATTACCGTCCTGTCGAGTTCGGGTCGACCCGTTCGATTAGTGCCAAGGCCAGGCCGCGAGGCGGGCCGTTATTCAATGTGGCCGTTATTACATGTGGAGTGAAACAACATGGATATTTTCACCGGTGAGTCCGCGAACGAAGCGGGCTTGTTTTGGGGGCTGACGCCCCTGCTGTTGGCCATGGTGTTCCTGGCCGGTTGCGACGCGCGCAGCGAGGCGCAGCACGCCGGCGAACCGCCGGAGGTGGACGTGGCGCGCGTACTCGCCGAGCCGGTCACGCTGCGAGAAACCTTCACCGGGCGCGTGGAAGCGCCGGAGACCGTGGCGCTGCGCCCCCGGGTCAGCGGTTACATCGACCGGGTGGCGTTCGAGGAAGGCGAGCTGGTGAAAGCCGGAGACCTGTTGTTCCAGATCGACCCGCGTCCCTATGAGGCCCGTGCCCGGGCGGCGCGGGCCGAGCTGGAGCAGGCGCGCAGCCGGCTGCAACTGGCCGAAGGCGAGGCCGGCCGCGCCCAGCGGCTGCTGGAGAGCCGCGCCATTTCCCAGGAGGAATACGACCAGCGCCGCGCCGCCCTGCTCAACGCCCGCGCCAGTGTGCAGCAGGCCCAGGCCGCGCTGCAGAGCGCCGAACTGAACCTGCAATACACCCGCGTCACCGCGCCGGTGGACGGCCGCGCCGGCCGCGCCCTGGTCACCAAGGGCAACCTGGCCAGCGCCGACCAGACGCTGCTGACCACGCTGGTGTCGGTGGATCCGCTGTACGTGTATTTCGACAGCAACGAGGACAGCGCCGTGCGGAGCGGCCAGTCGCTTGAGCCGGGAAAGACCGAGCCGGTACGCATCGGCCTGGTGGGCGAGGACGGCTTCCCGCACCAGGGGGCGCTGGACTTTATCGACAACCGGCTCAACCCGAACACCGGCACCCTGCAGTACCGCGCCTTGCTGGAGAACCCGGATGGCGCTTTTAAACCCGGCCAGTTCGCACGCGTGGAAATGCCGGTGGCGGAACTGAACAGCGCCCTGCTGGTGAACCGCAAAGCGGTGCTCACTGACCAGGACCGTCGCTACGTCTACGTGATCGACGGCGACAACAAAGTGGGCCGTCGTCAGGTGGTCACCGGCCGCCAGGTGGGCCAGCTGCTGGTGATTGAATCGGGCCTGGAAAGCGGCGATCGGGTGATCGTCAACGGCCTGCAAAAAGTATTCGGATCGGGCATGCAAGTGGCGCCCCGCGACGTCGCCATGCGCGACGCGCCGGCCGTCGACGACAAGGCCGTTGCCGCGTCGCAGCCCTGAAGCCTTACCACCCTAAAACCTTAATTCTCGGGGAACGACTGCATCCGGCGGGCCGGCGGCCCGCCGCATGGGAGCTATTGCGATGAATTTTTCACGCTTTTTCGTGGACCGACCGATCTTCGCGGCGGTGGTGTCCATCATAATCTTCGCGGTCGGGTTGATCTCGATTCCCAACCTGCCCGTGAGTGAGTACCCGGAAGTGGTGCCGCCCTCGGTGGTGGTGCGCACGGTGTATCCCGGCGCCAACCCCAAGGAGATCGCTGAAACCGTGGCCACGCCGTTGGAGGAATCCATCAACGGCGTGGAAGACATGATGTACTTCAAATCCGTGGCCGGCTCCGACGGCGTGCTGCAGATGACCATTACCTTCCGCCCCGGCACCGACGCGGAAGACGCCACGGTGCGCGTGCAGAACCGGGTCAGCCAGGCGCTGGCGCGGCTGCCGGAAGCGGTGCGCCGCCAGGGCGTGACCACCCAGAAACAGTCGCCCACCTTTTTGATGGTGGTCCACCTGACCTCGCCGGACGGCCGCTACGACACCCTCTATCTGCGTAACTACGCCCGGCTGCATGTGAAGGACCGGCTGGCGCGGGTTCAGGGCGTGGGCGACGCCCAGGTGTTCGGTGGCGGCGACTACGCCATGCGCGCCTGGCTGGACCCGGCCAAGGTGGCCTCGCGCGGGCTCACCGCCAGCGATGTGGTGGGCGCCATGCGCGAACAGAACGTGCAGGTGTCCGCCGGTCAGTTGGGCGCGGAGCCGATGCCCGACAGTGATTTCCTGACTTTGATCAACGCCCGCGGCCGCCTGCGCACCGTGCAGGAGTTCGGCGACATCGTGCTCAAGAGCGGCGACGACGGCGAGATCGTGCGGCTCTCCGATGTGGCGCGCCTGGAGCTGGGCGCCGGCGACTACACCCTGCGCGCGCAGCTGGACGGCAAGGACGCGGTGGCCATCGGTATCTTCCAGGCCCCCGGCGCCAACGCCCTGGAAATCCGCGAGCAGGTGATCGGCATCATGGACGAGCTGGAACCGCGCTTCCCGGAAGGGGTGGAGTACGAAGCGGTCTATGACACCACCATCTTCGTCAGCGATTCCATCAAGTCGGTGATCAAGACGTTGCTGGAAGCGGTGCTGCTGGTGGTGCTGGTGGTGACGCTGTTCCTGCAGACCTGGCGCGCCTCGATCATTCCGTTGCTGGCGGTGCCGGTGTCCGTGGTCGGCACCTTCGGCGCGCTCTATCTGCTCGGCTACTCGATCAATACCCTGACGCTGTTCGGCCTGGTGCTGGCCATCGGCATCGTGGTGGACGACGCCATCGTGGTAGTGGAAAACGTGGAGCGGAACATCGAAGAGGGGCTGACGCCGCTCGCCGCCGCCCACCAGGCCATGAAGGAAGTGTCCGGCCCGATTGTCGCCATCGGCCTGGTGCTGTGCGCGGTGTTCGTGCCGATGGCGTTTCTCGACGGCGTTACCGGTCAGTTCTACCGGCAGTTCGCGGTGACCATCGCCATCTCCACGGTGATCTCCACCATCAACTCGCTGACCCTGTCGCCGGCGCTGGCGGCGATGCTGCTCAAGCCCCACGACGCGCCCAAGGACCGGCTCACCCGGGTGATCGACGCGCTGTTCGGCTGGCTGTTCCGGCCGTTCAATCGCTTCTTCAATAAAAGCTCCAACAAGTACCAGGGCGCGGTGTCCCGGGCGCTGGGCAAACGCGGTGCGGTGTTCCTGGTGTATATCCTGCTGCTCACCGGCACCGGCGCCATGTTCCAGGTGGTGCCGCCGGGCTTTATTCCGATCCAGGACAAACTCTACCTGATGGCCGGGGTGAAGCTGCCGGAGGGCGCGTCCTTGCAGCGCACCGACGAACTGCTCAATGACGTGGTCGACATCGCCATGAACACCGAAGGCGTGGAGCACGCCATCGCGTTCCCCGGTTTGAACGCGCTGCAGTTCACCAACACCTCCAACACCGGCGTGGTGTTCTTCCCGCTCAAGCCGTTCGACCAGCGCGAGCGCAGCGCCTCCGAGATCAACGCGGAGATCAACCAGAAGATCGGCGCCTTGAAGGAAGGGCTGGCGTTCTCCTTTATGCCGCCGCCGATTCTCGGGCTGGGCAACGGCTCCGGGTATCAGCTGTTTATCGAGGACCGGGGCAATCTGGGCTACGGCGCCCTGCAGGACGCGGTCAACAATTTCCAGGGCGCGGTGGCGCAGACGCCGGGCATGGGCTTCCCGATCAGCAGCTACCAGGCCAACGTGCCGCAGCTCGACGCGGAAGTGGACCGGCTGAAAGCCAAGGCCCAGGGCGTGTCGGTGACGGAGCTGTTCGACACCCTGCAGACCTACCTGGGCTCCACCTACGTCAACGACTTCAACCGCTTCGGGCGCACCTGGCAGGTGATGGCCCAGGCGGACGCGCCGTTCCGGGAAAACGTGGAAGACATCGCCCGGCTGCGCACCCGCAACGACCGCGGCGAAATGGTGCCGATCGGTTCCATGGTCACGCTCACCGAGACCTTCGGGCCCGATCCGGTGCTGCGCTACAACGGCTACCCGGCGGCGGACCTGGCCGGCGAAACCGACCCCACCGTGCTGTCCTCCGCCCAGGCCATGGCCGGCCTCACCGCCCTCGGCGAAGAGGTGTTGCCGCCGGGCATGGACTTCGAATGGACCGACCTGAGTTACCAGCAGGCCACCCAGGGCAACGCCGCGCTGGTGGTGTTCCCGCTCTCCATTCTGCTGGTGTTCCTGGTGCTGGCGGCGCTGTACGAAAGCTGGACCCTGCCGCTGGCGGTGATCCTGATCGTGCCCATGTGCATGCTCTCGGCGCTGATCGGCGTGTGGTTCGCCGGCGGCGACAACAACATCTTCGTGCAGGTTGGGCTGGTGGTGCTGATCGGGCTGGCGTGCAAGAACGCCATTCTGATCGTCGAGTTCGCCCGCGAGCTGGAGCTGCAGGGCAAGGGCACCGTGGAAGCGGCGCTGGAAGCCTGCCGCCTGCGGCTGCGCCCGATCATCATGACCTCGATCACCTTCACCGCCGCCGTGGTGCCGCTGGTACTGGGCAGTGGCGCCGGCGCCGAAGTGCGCCAGGCACTGGGCACGGCGGTGTTCGCCGGCATGATCGGCGTCACCCTGTTCGGCCTGTTCCTGACGCCGGTGTTCTACGTCGCCCTGCGCAAGCTGGCCGGCGGCGGCCGGCCGGTAAGCCATCACGGTTCAACCATGGACGGCGAAGCGCACGGCCAGACTTCTGGAGACACTCATGCATAAATCCATTGTCCTGCTGACGGCCCTGACGTGGCTTTCCGGCTGCGCCGTGGGGCCGGACTATCAACCGGTGCAACCGGACGCGCCGGAGCGCTTCCTGGAGGCGCCGCAGGCGTCGGCCGGCGGCGCCGACGAGCAGCGCTTCTGGGCCGGCTTCGACGACCCGATGCTGGCGGGGCTGATCCGCCAGACCCTGGACGCCAACCGCGACCTGCGCGCGGCGCTGGCCCGCTACCAGCGCGCCGAAGCGCTGCTGCGCGGCAGCCGTGCCGAGCAACTGCCCGACGTGGGCGTTTCCGCGTCCGCCGCCGAACAGCACCTGGCGGATGTGGAGCGCACGCCGCCGGGCGCCGGTGACGACCGCGTCGAGCTGTATCAGGCGGCCGCCGGTCTCAGTTGGGAGCTGGATCTGTTCGGCCGCCTGAT
>Ga0208180_1000793_pt1 | contig 23524 bp, 21 predicted proteins | sample MalvireepMed_s16_FD_184241 | JGI IMG/M metagenome (GOLD analysis project Ga0208180, IMG submission 184241) | Marine viral communities from the Global Malaspina Expedition - Malaspina viral metaG DeepMed_s16 (SPAdes) (version 2) | ecosystem: Environmental > Aquatic > Marine > Oceanic | place...
GTATAAAGAATATAGAATAAAGAGAAGAGAGTATAGATTTTTCTTGACTCTTGATTCCTGACTCTTGATTGAAAAAGAAAGAAGTTGGAAGTCCGAAGCCCGAAGTAAAAAGTTACGCTGTTATGTAGTTACGATGTTACAAAGAAAAAACTGCTTACAGCAAATAGCTTAAAGCATAAAGCCTCCCGACTTCGGTCTTCAGTCCTCCGACTTATTTCTTATTCCTACATTTTCAAATCTTCAAATTAGTATAAAGAATATAGAATAAAGAGAAGAGAGTATAGATTTTTCTTGACTCTTGATTCCTGACTCTTGATTGAAAAAGAAAGAAGTTGGAAGTCCGAAGCCCGAAGTAAAAAGTTACGCTGTTATGCAGTTACGATGTTACAAAGAAAAAACTGCTTATTGAACATTGAACACTGCTTACAGCAAATAGCATATAGCCTCCCGACTTCGGTCTTCATTTCATTTCCACATTTTCAAATCTTCAAATTAACACATTTACAACTTTGCCCCTTTGAGTTAAAAAAGTTAATAAGTTATTGAGTTATATTGTTGTGATGTTTCAAAAAAATTTTTCTTTGCCTACTGCCTACTGCCTACTGCCTACTGCCTACTGCCTACTGCCTACTGCCTACTGCCTACTGCCTACTGCCTACTGCCTACTGCCTACTGCCTACTGCCTAGATGCCTAACTTACCACTTTCTTTTGTGTTATATAGGGTTGATTGTAATGACGTTGTCCAGTAGCTTTGTATAATGCATTAGCCAACGATCCCATAATTGGAGGGAAAGGAGGTTCTCCTAATCCAGTTGGATGTTCCTTATTTTGTACAAAATGAACTTCTATTTCTTTTGGAGCCTCTTTATGACGAATCATTCTATAACGATCAAAATTTGTCTGTATAGGTTTTCCATCTTTAAAAGTAAGTCCGCTATACATAGCATGCCCTATTCCATCTACAGTTCCACCTTCAACCATATTTGTAGCTGCAATTGGATTTACTACAATCCCACAATCTACAGCACAATACACCTTTTTAACTACAGGAGTTTCCTTTTCCATTACCATTTCTAAAACATTGGCAACATAAGAGTTATGACAAAAATATGCTGAAACCCCTCTATAGGTATTATTGGTACTTTCTGGCGACCAATTAGATTTTTCTCGTACTAATTCCAATACTCCAGCATAACGTTTAGCATCATAATCATTCTTTTCTCCTACCGGATTTGTGGTAGCACGTTCTAAAAGTTCCAATCGGAAATCAAACGGGTCTTTCCCCATTGCTTCGGCAACTTCATCTAAAAACGATTGTTCGGCACCTGCAATAAAGTTTGAGCGTGGCGCTCTAAAAGCTCCTACAGAAATATTAGAAGCTATTTCCCACGATTCTGCCAAGTAATTATCAATTGCTCCAGCAGGGAATCTATTAGCAAAAAGCGGACTCTCAGGGATTCCTCCTGCGCGAACATGAAATCCTATAATATTGTTATTTTCATCTAAAGCAGCTCTATATCTAGCGTGATAAGCTGGACGATAGTTCCCAAAAGTCATATCGTCTTCTCGGGTATATACTAATTTAATAGGAGATTTCATTTTTTGGGAGATGGCCGCAGCTTCCACAACAAAATGCCCATAAAGTCTTCTTCCAAAACCACCTCCTTGGCGTGTCATTTGTAAGTCTATTTTTTCTAATGGGAGTCCTATTCTAGCAGCAACAGATTTTTCCATAAATTCTGGAGTCTGAATAGGTCCGCTTAGTACTGCTTTATCTGCAGTAACATCCGCATAAAAATTCATGGGTTCCATAGTATTATGCGCTAAAAATGGTGCTGTATAACTACGTTCTATTATTTTAGCAGCCTTTTTAAAAGCTTTTTCAGGATCCCCATCTTTCCGTACTTCTTTTGCTAGTTTGGTAGAAAGCTCCTCCATTTTTTCCATATGAGACTCTGTATTCTCTGCTCCTGCAGGTACAGACTTAGAGAAAGTTCCATCTCCAGAAAAGTTGGCAAATACATCTTCATAACCTTCAAAAGGCTCCCAGCTAGTTTTTAATGCTTTTTTGGCATTCATAACTTCCCAAGTAGAATTTCCTACAACCACTACTAATTCAGGAAAAGCATCGGCATCAAACATACTTTTATTAAACCCATCTTCATAAGTTTTAATGCTGAAAACATCTTTTATTCCAGGCATTTTTTTAACTTCTGAAGCGTCAAAAGACTTTAATTTCATTCCAAATGCTGGCGGATGTACTATCATTGCAATTAACATCCCTTCTTTATACTGGTCGATTCCAAATAATGGTTTCCCTGTAACTATCTTTTCGCCATCTACGTTTCTGGTAGCAGTTCCTATAATACTAAATTCATCAAGTTCTTTAAGTGCTACTTCTTTAGGAACTTCCAGAGTAGCAGCTAGAGAGGCTACTTCTCCATAACCAAGAGATTGATCGCTCTTTTTATGATGAATAACTCCATTTTCTGTAGTAATTTCTTCTAAGGGAACTTCCCATTTTTGAGCGGCTGCCTGTTTTAGCATGTGTCTTGCTGTAGCTCCAGCCATTCTTAACCCATCCCATCCTTGGCGGATAGACTGACTCCCCCCTGCTAATTGGTTGGTGTATATTTTAGTGTTTAACGGCGCTTGTTCTACAATTACGTTATTCCAAGCAATGTCTAATTCTTCCGCAACAATCATAGGCATCGATGTTTTTACATTCTGACCTATTTCTGGGTTTGGAGACATAATAGTTGCCATTCCATTATCTCCTATTTTTAGAAATCCGTTAATTTCAAACCATTCTTTTGGTAAGTTAGCAATTTCCTCTGGAGAGGGTTTGCATGAGGCAAGCCAACTAAATCCAATGACCATTCCTCCTCCTGCTAATGCTGAAGTCTTTAAAAAAGACCTTCTTCCGTATGATGTTTTTATAAGTGACACGTGCTGTAGATTTTAAAGTTTAAACCCTCTTGGAGGGCTAACTCCCCGATGCTTACATCGAAATGAGTTAATATTTTTTATTTGAATCCCTCATTGAGGGTTTAATTCCCTAGAGCCTGTCTTGGGTTTACCATAGGGCTCTACGTCTAAATGGATTAAATTATTCTCCTTTGACTACCTCGTAAATTCTACCTGAGGTTGTTGCTTAGTTTTAAAACTAACTTAATTAGAAGCGGCTGTTTTAATTGCTGCTTTAATGCGAGTATAAGTGCCACAACGACAAATATTCCCATTCATAGCTTCGTCAATATCTTCATCTGTAGGATTGGGATTACTATTTAATAAGGAAGCAGCCGACATAATTTGTCCTGCTTGGCAATAACCACATTGCGGAACATCATGTTCAATCCATGCTTTTTGTACAGGGTGATCTCCTTTTTCCGATAAACCTTCTATGGTTGTTATCTTTTGTTCTCCAACTGCAGATACTGGTAATTGACAAGATCTTACTGCCACTCCTTCAATATGTATAGTGCATGCCCCACATTGAGCAATTCCGCAACCAAATTTTGTTCCTACAAATTGAAGATGGTCTCTTAAAACCCATAACATAGGTGTGGTTTCCTCCACATTTATAGTATGAGATTCTCCATTGATGTTAAGTTTGTAATCAGGCATAGGTTCTTTTTTTTGTTTTAGTCTGAATTCTGTAATTATAGCTAAACACAGAATTTGGTTTAAATTAATAAATTTTTAGTAATTATTACTAATGAAAATCAAACATTAACGCTTTCATAAAGCTATAAGGGACATTAATACTGTTATTTGATTAAAAGTGAATTAGTTATAAATAGTTTTATAGCTTATTTATTTAAATTCTAAACACTAAAAAGGAAGTGAATAAAGCTTTTAATTTAACAAAGAAATATACTTTAATATTTTTCAGATTATTGCGAAAAGAGTAAATTATTGCTGTTGTTTTTAAGATGAAAAAAATTAAAATTATGAGTAAAGTAATAGTATTAGATAAGCGCCCAGTAGGAACTCCAACCTTATCAGATTTTAAATTTAAAAATGAAGATATAGTAGATTTAAAGGATGGCGACCTACAAATAAAGTCAGAATATGTATCTGTAGACCCTTACTTAAGAGGAAGAATGAGCGACGCTAAGTCGTATGTCCCTCCTTTTGAATTAGGAAAACCAATTACGTCTGGAATAGTAGCTAAAGTTGTAGCTTCCAAAAATAAAGATTTCCAAGAAGGAGATTATATTTCTGGAATATTAGATTGGAAAGAAGAGCAGATAATTTCTTCAGAAAAGATAAAAGAAATTAGAAAAGTAGATGCTAACCAGGCACCATTATCTGCTTATTTAGGAATACTTGGAATGACAGGACTTACCGCATATTTAGGACTCACAGAAATTGGGAAACCTAAAGAAGGAGAAACCTTGTTGGTTTCTGGAGCTGCTGGTGCTGTAGGAAGTGTTGTAGGGCAGATAGGGAAAATATTAGGACTTCGTGTAGTTGGAATTGCGGGAAGCGATGAAAAGATCAACCTTTTAAAATCGGAGTTTGGTTATGATGAAGGGATTAATTACAACACCATTAAAGATATGAAGGCAGCCATTAAAGAAGCCTGTCCTAATGGTGTAGATATTTATTTTGATAATGTGGGTGGAGAAATATCCGACGCTGTATTATTTAGCATCAATAAATTTGCACGTATGATTATTTGTGGAGCTATTTCTGTTTATAACGAAACTTCTGTTCCGAAAGGTGTTAGTGTTCAGCCATTTTTAATTAAAAATAGTGCCTTAATGCAAGGATTTATTGTATCCAATTACCAAGATAAGTTTCCAGAAGCTGGGCAACAACTAGGACAATGGTTAGCAGAAAACAAACTCACTTATAAAGAAACTATTGTAGATGGATTTGATAATATCCCACAAGCCTTTTTAGATTTATTTGAAGGGAAAAACAAAGGGAAAATGATAGTAAAGATATAATTACTGGTCGCAGATATGATCTAAAACCCTGCTACCATATAAATTTTAGTCACGAATTCACAGATTTACTCAAAAAATAGTTGTGAATTCGTGGCAAACTAAAAATCTTAATACTTTATACTAACTACTTAATACTATTTATAAAATTACATTTCCTCTCTATACTTCTTCCCTATTTTACTAGAGAATCGAGAGAATATAAGAAGTGTTTTTTTAGTATTGATAAAATAAACCCCAGTAAGTAGTATTGCAGCCGCTATTATAGATTGTAGAGTAATATGTTCTTCTAAAAAGAACCATCCTAGAAATAAAGCTATAATTGGATTTACATAGGTTGATGTTGCTACTTTTTCTGGAGAGACTACCCTTAGTAAGTAATTAAAGGAAGTAAAAGCAACGATACTTCCAAGTAAAATTAATGCTAATAACGCCAATTGAGTATCTGTTTGCCAAGTGTTTGGAGCTGTCCACTGCTCTCCTAAAGTCAAACTTAACGTGAGTAGAAAAATCCCACCCATAAACATTTGGTAGGCAGAATTTACAAAAAAGTGCTTAGGTAATTTTGCTTTAGAAACAAAAATACTGGCATAGGCCCAACTAATCATACAAAGAAAGATAACCCCTATTCCTACTAAGCTGTTTTCTTTATTACTAACGGTATTTTGACTTACCAATAAGTAAATCCCTAAGATTCCTAAGCCTACGCCTATAAACGACATGAATTTTATTTTCTTACCCTCTAAAATTCGTAGTAAAAGTAATACAATCAAAGGCTGAGCAGACATTTCTAAGGCAGCAAAACCGCTATCTACATACTTTAAAGCCCATACTACAAAGCCATTTCCAATTGCTAAAAATAAGAAACCAGCAATGGAAGTATTTATAAACTGTTTTTTAGAAACTTTAATATCTAATCCTATGGATTTAGCAATAATAAATGCTATAATTCCTGCTGTTACAAAGCGTAATCCAGCCAACATAAATGGAGGAAGTTCAGTAACTGCAATTTTATTTAAGAAATAAGTAGAACCCCAAATTACATAAATAGCAATAAAGGCAAGTACAATAAGTACTTTATTAGAAGCTGCTTTCATTAATTATTTTTCTTCAATTATTTTTTCTTCTTTTTATTACGCTGATTGTAGTTTTTATCGCCTCTTGTTTTAGGTTTTTTATATTTCTGTTTTATAGTTCTTCTGTAAGAACCTCCTTGATTTGTTTTTTTATTTTTCTCCTTTTTTTCATGAAAACTAGCTCCAGGAGCATCTTCATCCAGACGTTTATGTGGATTATCAGGTTCTATAACTCTGGGTTGCTCTTCTGAAGTTAATTGTTTTGAAACTTCAACTTCCTCAGGGAAATCATGCTGAGGGATTTCCATTTTCATTAATTCCTCAATAGCCTCTTTATTTTCTTTTTCCTTTTCAGTAAAAAATAAAATAGCACTTCCCTTCTCCTCTGCTCTACCGGTTCTACCAATACGATGCATATAATTTTCTGGAAAAGCTGGCGTATCAAAATTAAAAACGTGAGATATTTTATCTAGATCCAAGCCACGAGCCATAACATCTGTAGTAACAAGTATTCTATGAACACCCTCTTCAAACTCCTCAATAGAGCGCAATCTATAATTTTGGGTCTTATTAGAGTGAATTACACAAACATCATCCTTAAAATTCTCGGTAAGTACGGTGTATAATAAGTCAGCACTTTTTTTATTGGAGACAAAAACCAATACTTTTTTGAAAACTTCCTTATCTTTTAAGATATGATGAAGCAAATTAATTTTGGTATAAAAGTTAGGAACACTATAGCAACTTTGGTCAATGTTTTCCAGCGGTGTACCACTAACAGCAACCGATACTTTTTCTGTTCCTCGGAAGAAATCCTGAATTAAAGTTTCTATTTCATCGGTCATAGTAGCCGAAAACATGATGTTTTGACGGCGCTCTGGTAATAATTCAAAAATATTATTTAATTGAAATCTAAAACCTAAATCCAGCATTACATCTACTTCATCAATAACTAGTTTTTTTACGGCTTTTAACTGTACAGCTCTACTAATTACCAAATCGTATAAACGTCCAGGAGTTGCTACAATGATATCGGTTCCTTGCGCTAAAGCTTCTTTTTGACGGTTTATATTTGTCCCTCCATAAACTCCTTCAACCCTAATATTCATGTATTTACTAAACTTAGCAATCTCTTCTACCACTTGTACCACAAGTTCTCTTGTTGGAACCATTACCAATACACGAGGATTTACTTGTTTAGAAAATTTTAATCCCTGAAGGATAGGGAGCATATATGCAAAAGTTTTTCCTGTTCCCGTTTGTGCTATTCCAATAACATCTTTTCCAGACATTACCACTGGAAATGCTTTTTCTTGGATTGGCGTAGGATTTTCAAAGCCTAAATCCTCTATTGCATACTGTAATTGGTTTGATATTTTAAATTCGTCAAAAGATTGCATATCTATACTTTTTTCCTTCCACAAAAGTAGTGGGATTTAATTTTAAAACTTATGGATCCTAAATAATTAAAACTATTATTAACAGAGTTATATAACAGTTACTCGTACCTTTTTCTTTTTCAACCTACTGTTATTCAAGGCTTCTACTAATTTTGTAGCTTCAGAAGCTGGTACGGCTACAAAGGTACAATCTTGCTTTAATTCAATAATACCTAATTGGTCTTTATTTAAATTACCTTGCTTAAAAAATAAGCCAGCTATATCTCCTTTTGAAATTTTATCTTTCCGTCCGCCAGATACAAATAATGTTTGCCAGTAATTAGGCTTGATGGGTGTTTTTTTAGAAATATCCGCATTTGAAGTCTTTTTAATAAAATCGGGGAAATTCTCTTTCTCTTCTTTTAAAACATAGGCTGTTCCTTTAGCATTTACCCGTGCAGTTCTACCATTTCTATGTGTAAACTCATTAGCATTAAAAGGAAGCTGATAATGGATAATATATTTTATCTCTGGAATATCAATCCCACGAGCTGCCAAATCGGTAGCTAATAACACATTAAAAGTTCCATTTCTAAATTTTATAAGGGAACGTTCTCTATCTTTTTGCTCCATTCCTCCATGAAAACAACCATGAGAAATATGATTCCTACTAAGAAAATTACTCACCTCTTGAATACTATCTTTTAAATTGCAAAAGATAATTCCAGGTTCATTTCCTTCGTGTTCTACAACATCTAATAGCGTTTTTAGCCTTTTTCCTGAAGGAGAAATTACAGTTTTTATAGCTAATTTTGAAGCTTCTTTATTTAGATAATTTATAACTGTAGAATTCTGAAACTTAACAAAATTAGGTATTTTAACTCCTTGTGTTGCAGAGGTTAAAATGCGTCTATCTAAATTATTAAGTTCAATTATGATTTCCTTCATTTCTTCTTCAAATCCTACTTCTAACGATTTATCAAATTCGTCTAAAACTAAAGTTTTAATATGTTCAGTAGAAAAGCGTTCTTGTACAAAATGATCGGACATTCTCCCTGGAGTTCCTATTAGAATAGCGGGAGTATGCTTTAATTCAATTTTATCTTTCGACATAGCGCGACCTCCATAAACTGCATTGACTTTGTAGCCAGTTCCCATATTTCTAATAACCTGCTCTATTTGAATAGCCAATTCTCTAGAAGGAACTAAAATAAGAGCTTGGACTTCTTCACAGGTAGGATCTAATCTCTCTAGTATAGGGAGTAAAAAAGCTAATGTTTTTCCTGTTCCTGTAGGAGAAAGAATAATTGTGTTGACTGAATTTTTTATTACTGAAAGAGCTTCTTCTTGCATATCGTTTAACTGATAAATATTCAGTTTCTCAAGAATCTCTTGTTGATCTTTTATAGTATTGGCCATTATTTATAACTTAAGCACTAATTTTTTTACTCGATAATCAAAATTTGAATACTCCAAAGCCTGTTCTGAGTTCACCAAAGGGCTTCTGTCTATTTTATACCTTTAATATCTAGTATACTAGCTTCGAGATGGTTTTCGTTTCTTTTCATTCACCTCTTTAGTAGGTGTAGCTTGTTGGTTTAAGTAATTTGCTAGTAACTTATCTACCAACTCTTCTTTTGTTAAATGATGAAATACGGTATGCACTTTCTCTCTAAATTCAGGAGATATTGTGTGGTTAGGCTTTGTTTTAAATATTTTTTTAGCCCATAAAAGGGTGTTATTCTCTTCAATACTTTTAGCGTCTGCTTTCTCAAACTTTTTAAAAGTAATCCCTAGTTCATTTTCAAATTCACTTAATTCGCTTACTTCCTCTTCTTGTAAAACAGTCAATGCGAGTCCGTTTGCTCCTGCTCTTGCAGTACGACCACTTCTATGTACATACGCTTCAAAAGTATCTGGAAGATGATAATTTATAACATAAGAAATATCTTTTACATCTATTCCACGTGCTGCCAAATCTGTAGCTACTAGAATATTAATATGTCCTTCTCTAAACTGCCCCATAATTCGATCTCTTATAGGCTGAGAAAGGCTCCCATGTAATGCCCCCGAAGAAAATTTATTAATAGCTAAGTTTTTAGCTAGCTTATTTACGGCAGCTTTAGTTTTACAGAAAATTATTCCCTGTTCTCCATTTTTACTGTTTAGAAAATGCATTAAAACTTCTAGCTTTTCAATAGGTTCTACCACTACGTATTTATGATCTATTCCTTGATGTCCGCTAGTTTCCATATCTACCGACACCTGAATTACATGTTTAGACATATAATTTTGAATCAGCTGTTTTATAGTTCCAGGCATTGTTGCTGTAAAAAGCATTGTCCTACGATTTTTAGGAAGCTCAGCTACAATTTCATCTAAACCTTCTTTTAGCGAAGTAACCATTTCGTCGGCTTCATCTAAAACTAAATAAGAAGCTTTTTTAATATCGATTGCTTTTCGCTTAATCAAATCTATCAAACGCCCAGGAGTTGCCACAACAATATGTGTGTCCTTTTTAAGTCGTTCTATTTGTGGTTTTATAGGAATCCCACCACAAATGGATGCAATAGAAACTGTAGGTAAATTAGTAGCAAAAGACTCTAAATTTGTATAAATCTGCTGTCCTAATTCTCTGGTTGGGGCTACAATAACTGCTTGAATATGAGATTTTTCAGTATCAATTAATTGCAGGATAGGTAAACCAAAAGCAGCAGTTTTTCCTGTTCCAGTTTTAGCTACTCCAACAAAATCATCCTTTTTAGTGAGGATTATAGGGATTGCTTTTTCTTGAATTTCTGTGGGAGTGTTTATTTCTAAATCGAATAAACTATGCTGAAGAGGCTCAATAACCCCTAATTTTGAGAACGGTGTGGACATGAATATAATTTCAGCAAAGATATTGTATCTATATTAAAAGAAATCATTTAATTATGGATATCTCACAAAGGCAGCATTTATAGGAAGAAAATTACTACAGCTTTACTCGATAATCGAAATTTGATAGAAAGTAAAAAATAAAGATGATAGTATAGAATTTAAATGATTGTTAGGAAGTATTGGTATTAAAATTGTTCAAAAAATTAATTTCCTTTTATTCTAGTCCAAAGCTCTTTCATTAATTTTTGAGCATCATCTCTTCCCTTTTTGGTTTCTGAGAATTGTAGTAATCCGTTATTATTGATTTGGATTTTATACTGAAAAACAAAATCTTCAGCTTCAGAATCTAAACTCATTAATCCGAAGCGTAAATCGTTGAAAAACAACTCATTTTCTCGGACAGAAATACTATACCATCCTTTAGAAATATGAATCATCCGCTGCATTTTATCATTTTCTTTAATAGCTTCAATAAGCTCATGATTTTTAGGGCGACTCTCAAAAGTAATTGGTTGTGAGTCGAATAAAGAATAAGTACCTAAGAGAAATGAGTCTTTTGTATTTACATTAGCATTCCATAAAACAGTATTCATAGGAGATGGTCTGGTGTCTATTTCGGAATATGCTATATGTTGTTCTTTCAAAGCGTTTTCAAATTTGGTGTAGGTTACCCACTTTAAAATTAAGGTCAGCATTAAATAGCTCGTACTCAATATTAGTCCCATTTTATTATAAAAACTCCGTTTTTTAGAACTTCGTTTCTTACACATTGTAAGTAGTAAAAATACAATAAAAGGAAGCGTATATAGTGGATCGATAACAAAGATAGATTTAAAAGCTACCCTATAATCCAAAGGCCAGAAGAGTTGGGTTCCCCATGTAGTAAAGGCGTCTAAAAGAGGGTGTGTTAAAAATCCCCAGAAAAATAAAAGAGTCCACCCTTTAAAATCTTTATAGGATTGATATTTAGAGACAAGCCATCCAAAAATAGGAGCAAAAATTATAGAAAACAAAATAGAATGTGTAAACCCGCGATGCATTTCTAGCGCAGTAACTGTATCCGTAAAGTTACTTGCCAATACATCTAAATCTGGAATAGTACCAGCAATAGCACCATATAACATAGCCTTATTGCCTATCTTTTTTCCGAGAACAGCTTCTCCAACAGCGGCTCCTAATACTATTTGTGTAAGTGAATCCATATTTTTTACAAACATAGGTTATCTTATAAAATAGTTTTATTATTTCATACAAATAAATTCAATCAGACCAATTAATTTTCAATAATTTATAGAATTAAAAAGTAGCATTTGCACAAAGATATAAGACCGCTTTGCTATAAGAATAAAGAGTAATTACCATAAAATTTTTAGTTTATAGAGAAACCTCTTTAAATTTATTGTAGAGGTTTTCTTATGAAAATTCACAAATTCTTTAATTTATTAAGTGAATCTCTATCTTCGCAAAAGTATTTACATCAAAATGAATTCTTGAGGAATTAAACCCTCTATGAAGGATTAAAGAATTAGGAATGACTACCAAGCATCTACATTTTAAATTATATAAACCTTATGGAATTATTAGTCAAATGGCTAGTAATGATCTCCGTCAGGCTCGAAAAAAACGATTTTTAAAAGAACTTTATAATTTCCCTGATGGGATAATGCCTATTGGGAGACTTGATGAAAAATCTGAAGGACTTTTACTCATGACTACTGATGGGAAATTGAGTGACACTATTAACCGAAGCGGAATAGAAAAAGAATATTATGCTTTGGTTGATGGAGATATAACGGAAGAGGCTATAACACAATTACAAAACGGACTAAAAATAGGTTTGCATGGCGAAAAATATAAAACGCAGCCATGTACAGCCAAAAAAATAGCTACTCCAAAGCTTCCTGAACGTAAAAAGAAGATTAGAGATGCACGGCACGGTCCCACAAGCTGGGTAAGTATTATCCTAACAGAAGGTAAATTTCATCAAGTTCGTAAAATGACATCTGCAGTAGGCTTTCCTACATTGCGATTAGTTAGAGTTCGTATTGGAGATATTTCTTTAGGTAATATAGAGCCTGGAGAGGTAAGAGAAATAAAAATGTAAACGTTTTAAGTTTCTATTTCTTTTTTTATGCTCTAAAGCTAGTGAAATGGTGACGTTTGATTTAATAAGGGAAATTTCTTTTGCTACTCCTTTTTTACTAGCGTAAATGATGCACTCCCCCGCTAGCGCGAGCGTCACACTCGTGCTCATTAAAACCCGCTGCCGCACGAATCCTTTCGTGCGGTAGTTGTCTTTTATCCATAATGCTTAAATTTTGTAAAAGTTTCTACTTATATTTTATTACCATTATTACTATCCCTGTGGAACGCAATACAATCGCGCACCAGCGGGGGTTTGACCTGGGTACTATTTAACACCTTGTTCCACTCCGCATTTACTATCCCCTTGAGGGGATTATAGGGGTGTTTGTTTCATTGTTTTTACTTCTTACTCATAATTGGCGCAAGCTTAGCTCTTACGCTAACTGGGCTTCCCCGCTGCCGCACGAATCCTTTCGTGTGGTAATATTCTCTTAGCCATAATATTAAAATTTAATTTTTTGGTCAATATTGAATATACCCTTACTTACTCCTCCTTTTCATGCTCTTCAATATCTTTTCTAAGATCTAGTTTTCTAAAAGCAGGAGAAACAATTCCTGTAGTTACAACTGTTATTAATGTCATTGTACCGCCAAAAACTACAGCGGTAACTGTTCCCATTAATCGTGCTGTTAGTCCGCTTTCAAAAGCCCCTAACTCGTTAGACGATCCTACAAACATAGAATTAACCGATGCTACTCTACCACGCATATGGTCTGGAGTACGCAGTTGTAAAATGGTTTGTCTAATAATCATTGAGATCCCATCGAAAACTCCACTTAAGAAAAGTGCTAATACAGATACCCAAAACCATGTTGAGAGTCCGAAAACAATAATACACACACCAAATCCAAAGATAGCTCCAAGAAGTTTCATTCCAGCACTTTTATTAAGCGGGAAATAAGCAGATGTAAACATTGTTATTAATGCTCCTACAGCTGGGGCGGCTCTTAAAACTCCAAAACCTTGAGAACCTACATGTAAAATATCTTGTGCAAAAACAGGTAATAGCGCTACAGCCCCACCAAAAAGTACAGCAATCATATCTAAAGTTATAGCCCCTAGAATTACTTTAGTACTAAATACAAACCGAACTCCTTCTCGCAAGCTTTTAAATACATTTTCTCCTATTTTAGGATTTAAAATTGGCTTTTTAGGGATCTGAAGTAGGTTAACAAATGCTATTAAAGAAAAACCAAAAATTAGACACATAGACCAATGTACGCCAATCCAATTAATACTAAATCCAGCTAATGCTGGCCCTAGAACAGCTCCCATTTGCCAAACAGAACTACTCCATGTTGCTGCATTTGGATATACCTTTTTGGGTACAATTAAAGAAAATAAAGAAAAAATGGTAGGCCCTAAAAAAGCACGTACAAAACCACCTAGAAAAACTAAAAAGTAAATACAATACAAAACAATATCAGTAGGCCATTCTCCAATAATTTTAGGCCACGTTAATAAAAAGAGTCCGAAACTAATTACAGAAAATCCTAAAATACACTTTAACAACAAGCCTCTTTTTTCCTTTTGATCTACTACATGTCCTGCAAAAAGTGCTAAGGAAACCGCAGGAATAACCTCCATTAGTCCGATAATTCCTAAAGATAACGGGTCTTTTGTAATACTATATACCTCCCACTCTATTACTACAAATTGCATTGACCATGCAAAAACCATTGCAAAACGGACAATCAAAAATATGTTGAATTCTTTGTAACGCAGTGCTGCGTAGGGATCATTCTTTGCCAAAATATTGATAATTTGAAGTTGTTCTTTTTCTATTTAATCCCTCATTGAGGGTTTTATTCCTCAGAGCCTGTCCTGAGTTTATCGAAGGGCTCTGCATCGAAATGGATTTAATTTGTATTCCTTTGAATACCTCGTAGGCTTGCCTCGAGGTAGTTGATTTTCAGATAAAAAAATCAAAGGTACTATAATATTGAAATTTATTTGCTGTTTTTTTGTAAGATAAATACTGAAGTTTAACCTCTTGAAAACCACGACTTCATCATTTATATTCTTCGATAAAATGAATGTTTTAAACGATAAAACGTTTCATTTTAACATTTTTAAATAATCTATTTTAGAAAGATCTCCGTAGATATTACAGAATGAATTAAAAAATTGATGCTGAAACATCCTTCAAAAAGTAAATTTCAAGATGTAGTTACTTGGGTGTTTTAACTAAGACTTTTAAAAATAATTAAAACTATTAACAGATGAAAAAAACAGCAATAACATTATTTACAATTGCAATATTAACTTCTTGTGTATCGAAGAAGAAATATGTGGAATTAGAGAATGAAAAAGGAGAACTTCAAAGTCAGCTACAAAAAACACAAGTTGAAAAAGAAGAATTGGAAACAAAATTCTCTGCTATTCAAAATCGTGTTGATGAGTACAATAGTAAAATTAATAGTTTAACAGAAGAGAACGATAGTAAATTGGTTACTGTTGGCGATGTAGCAGTTATTTCTGAAGAAACTAAAAGAGGAATGCGTAAAACACTACAAAATGTAGACCCTTCTCAACTTAGTGAGGCTAAGACTTTAAAAGATTCAATGAATTTAGCTGTCTCTTACAATCTACAAAAATCAATGAATAACAGCAGTTTGAATGAAGATGATGATATTGCTATTGATATTGATGAGACTGTAGTAATGATTTCTATTTCTGATAAATTACTATTCAATACAGCTAGTTACAGAGTAAGTAATAAGGCAAACGATATTTTACAAAAACTTGCAGACGTTATAAACTCTGAGCCAAGTATTGAGGTAATGGTAGAAGGACATACAGATGCCAGAAGTATTCATACAGAGAAAGTGCAAGACAACTGGGATTTAAGTGTTTTAAGAGCTACATCTGTTGTTAGAAAACTTCAAAACGATTACGAAGTAAGTCCAGAAAAATTAATAGCTTCTGGAAGAAGTAGTTTCCAACCGCTAGTAGATAATGAAACTAAAGAAAATAGAGCCAAAAATAGAAGAACTAGAATTGTGATTTTACCAAACATCAACAAATTCTTTGCTTTAATGGCTTCAAATGAATAAACAATAATAGATTAACACACACTTTAAGCTGAAAGGACGTCTTACTTTATTAGTAAGGCGTTTTTTTAGTTACTAATAATCGAGATTTACATGCTTCAGGACTTACCAGAAGGAGTTTAATTTTGACAAAATTATTTGCCTGTTTTTGATCTTGTAAGCTTAATGATAAAAGGTGTAAACCAATCCCATGTACTAATAAATTGATGTATTATTAAGAGTCTGATATAAAAAAATAGCTTCCTAAATTATGAGTATTATAACTTAGGAAGCTACTAAAAGTTTATATTTTATTAATTAGCTGCAGTTACTTTCCAAATAATCCCAGCATCGTCATCGTTAACCAATAAAGAACCTTTTGGGGTTACAGTTACGTCTACCGGACGTCCATAAACCTCTCCAGCTTCATCATTTGCAATAAATCCGGTTAAGAAATCTTGAGGTTGTTGTGGCTTGCCATCACTAAAAGGAACAAATACAACTTTATATCCTGCAAAATTTGCTCTATTCCAAGAACCATGTTGTCCTACAAAAGCTCCATTTTTATAGTTATTAGGAAATTGATCGGCTGTATAAAATGTTAAACCTAATGAAGCAGTATGACTTCCAACAGGAACATCAGGAATAATAGTTTTTTCCACCATATCTTGGTGTGGGTCTTCCTCCCAACGCGGATCGTTAATAGCTCCATAATAACTAAATGGCCAGCCGTAGAAACCACCTTTTTTAACGCTAGTAATGTAATCTGGTACTAAATTATCTCCTAGTCCATCACGCTCATTAACAGCTGTCCATAACTCTCCAGTTACAGGATTTATATCCATTCCTACAGGGTTTCTAATTCCGCTAGCATATATTTCCTCTCCAGAGCCGTCAGGGTTTACTTCCAGGATAGAAGCGCGTCTTTGTTCTTCTTCCATTCCATGTTCTCCTACATTACTTGCAGAACCTACAGAAATATAAATTTTGCTACCATCTTTACTACTAATAATATTTCTAGTCCAATGATTATTGTATCCGCCAGCAGGAAGATCTACAATTTTTTCTCCTTCAGATGTAATTTTATTAGCTCCTTTTTTGTACGGATATCTATACAATCCATCGGTATTTGCTACATAGAAATAATTATTCAAAACCAACATTCCTAAGTTTTGGTGTAACCCTTCAAGATAAATATGCTGCTCGTCTACTTTTTCATCTCCATTAGTATCTCTAAGTAGTGTAATTCTGTTTGCACTGTCTTTACTTGTATTAGCTTCTGCAACAAAAGCATCTCCATTAGGAGCAATATACGTCCAACGAGGATGTTTTAAATCTTCAGCAAAGCGAGTTACCTTAAAACCTGCAGGAGCTGTAGGAGTTTTCTCTTTTGGCCAATCTATTACTGTACTAGGTCTAGAAACAGACCTAGTAAAAAATGGTGCAGGTAATTCAATTTCACCAATGGCTGTTTGAACAGATGGTGTACTATCTTTTATAACTTCATTTGTATCTTCTGAAGTATTTTTACTTTGATTTTTACAACTAGCTATTACCAAGGGAATGGCTAGAAGGTAGATTAATTTTTTCATTTTTTTTATTTGATTTAGTTGTACTGTTCTAATTTACATTTTATTCTAGATGAAGAAAAAACTTACCCAATATTAGCATTAATTTAACAACCCATATAATAAAATTCCCCCGAGGTATATATCTCGGGGGAATAATTTTATAGTTATCATTCCTGGCTATTCTATACTAGAATAGAGTGAATCATTTTTATATCTGAAGCTAAGTAAGCGATGGATAATATTTTTTTCGAAGCCAAAAAGCAACTCTTACTAATAATATAAGTGCTGGAACTTCCACTAATGGTCCGATAACCCCAGTAAATGCTTGTCCGGAATTTAGCCCAAATACTGCAATAGCTACAGCAATGGCAAGCTCAAAGTTATTTCCTGCGGCAGTAAAAGCAATAGCTACATTCTCATCATATGGAGTTCCTTTTGCTTTACTAACAAAAAAACCAATAAAAAACATTACAGTAAAATAAATGAGTAATGGAATGGCTATTAATACAACATCAAATGGAATTTGAACAATAAGTTCTCCTTTTAATGAAAACATAACCAGAATGGTAAATAGCAAGGCTATGAGTGTTATTGGAGAAATATAAGGAATGAATTTTTTTGTATACCATTCCTCTCCTTTAATTTTAACTAAAATTAGCCTACTTAAAAAGCCTAAAACAAAAGGGATTCCTAGATAAATAGCTACACTTTCTGCAATTGTTGCTATTGAAATATCTACGATTGCTCCTTCAAATCCGAAAAGAGGTGGTAATTTGGTAATAAATAGCCATGCATAAAAACTATAGCCAAAAACCTGAAAAATACTATTTAAGGCTACCAATCCTGCGCCGTATTCGCTACTCCCTTCAGCTAAATCGTTCCATACTAAAACCATAGCTATACACCTAGCAAGACCAATTAAAATTAGACCTACCATGTATTCTGGATAGTCATGAAGAAAAATGATAGCTAGAAAAAACATTAAAAAGGGGCCTATTATCCAATTTAAAACCAAGGAAATAGATAATACTTTTACGTTTTTAAAAACTTTTGGCAATAAGGCATAATTAACCTTAGCCAAAGGAGGATACATCATTAATATGAGTCCGATTGCAATAGGGATATTTGTAGTACCACTATTAAAAGAGTTTATAATATTTGAAATGTTTGGATATACATAACCTATAAAAACTCCTATTGCCATGGCTACAAAAATCCACAGCGTTAAATTTTTATCGAGAAAACTTAATTTTTTAGACTGCTTCATTAGTTACTGACTTTTGAAAATACATAATACATTTCTGTAGCTATTTGTAAGCTTCTTTCCTGATATTTTGCTGCTTGTTCTGGAGTTCCATCAAATAATTTTGGATCTTCATAAGTAATAGGGATTCTTTTTTCTGCTCCTGCTATAAACGGACAGCCTCCATCTGCCTGAGAACAAGTCATTATAGCTGCAAACCCTGATTCAGGATTAAAATCATCATCATACTTTTTAGAAAAAGCAATTACAGGATGTTCATTTTCGGCATATTTAATACTATATACTGGGTTATCCCCTTCTGAAATATTTTTTACTAGAAACCCACTCTGCTTCAAAGTTTCACCAACCATAGGAAACATAGCTGTACTTTCTGTTCCTCCAGAGTAACAAAATACATTTTCTATTCCAAAATAATGAGCCATAGTTTGTGCCCAAATTTGCGATAAGTGACTTCTTCTTGAGTTGTGGGTGCAGATAAAATTTATAGTAACAGCTTCCTTTTTCGCGACTTTATTGTTGATAAATTCGATTAAAGATGTTAACAATTCCTTACGTTCTTCGGATAAGGATTCAATATTTAGAGTACTTATATTATTATTTATTGTAGGATACATATTTAATAATTTAGGTTAACAGCAACCACTTCCTGGGGTGCATGAATTAGATGAGCTTATGGGGATTTCTGATAATTTTACGTTCTTTTTTTCTGGAATTCCGCAAGCATCTTTTGCAAGACAGTCTGTTTGTTTAGTAGTTAACATAAAGATTCCATTTGCAATGTCTAAACCATATTTACTGATGGTTTCGCCTTGGTATTCAACTTCTATTTCGTTGTCTTCTAGATTTAATTTTTCCTCTGATAGCTCTATAATGTGAATTAATTTTTCTGGATGTAATCGATGGTCGTAATCATTTTCTTCCCAAAGTTGAAAATTAATTACTTTTTCTTCTCTTAACGTTCCTCCGCAATCAATGAATTTTTTACTGATAGCGCCTACTTCCGTAACATGGAAATGATTTGGAACAAGACTTCCATTTGGTAATTGAAATGCTATTTTTTCTTTCCCTTTTAAGTGTTTTTTAAAATCTGATAATTTCATTTTATAAAATTTTATATTTTAAACATTGCTTTATTGCTATATTACGATTAACTAAACTAAATAAGTTCATAAATTTATAATGACAAGCTAACAACAATCGCCTGTAGAAATATTAGGAGATTGATTAATAAAAAGATTCAAAATATGAGCCATTTCATCCCAATTCGTTTGGTTGATGCAATAGCAAACACTAGTTCCTTCAATAGTTCCTTTTATAATTCCTATATTTTTTAATTCTTTTAAGTGTTGAGAGATTGTTGGTTGTGCAAGCCCGATTTCTCCAACCAAATCTCCACAAACACAGGCATTTGTTTTAAATAAATATTGTAAAATAGCTACTCTAGCGGGATGCCCTAGCACTTTTGCTATACTAGCAATTTTATTTTGTTCTTCTGAAAAAATTTCAGCCTTTGTTAGTCCCATGTCAATTTGTTTATTGCAATATTACAATTAATAGATTTAAAGTATATTAAATAAATGTGAAGTTTTATAAAATTTATGGAATCTGAGCAATTAGTTCTAGCCGTTTTACTATAAAATGAGGTGGTAAAATAGTGCCTGGAGAAAGTACCGCATTAGCTCCCACTCTACTGCTATCTCCCACAATAGAACCAAATTTGGTAACTCCTGTATCTATATGTTCATTGTTATGAAGCACCCAAATTTGTTTATCAGTTCTTTCATTATAATGATTTGCAGCTATTGATCCCGCTTCAAAATTTACATTAGAACCAATAATACTATTTCCGATGTAATTTAAATGAGCAATTGCAGAATGAGATCCTATAAAACTACTTTTAATTTCACAATTGGCGCCAATATGAGTATTTTCAGCAATAAAAAAACCTTCTCTTAAATAGGAATTAGCTCCCACAAAAGCATTCTTACAAATAATACCTGGAGATTTTAGTACCGCCCCCTTTTCAATAACAGCAGATTTATGAATAGCAATATGATTTTCTATTATAAAATCATCATTTAAGGATTTTTGAAAATCTAAAACGAGTTGCTTTATATTAGAAGTAAATTCCCATGGTCTTTTCTCTTCTTCAGTAAAAAAAGGAAATTCAGTTATAAAATTTTTAATACGTAATTCCAAACTAATCTTTCTTAATAGGAACCATAAAAACAGGAACTTTTGTATGTTCCAAAACAGAAGAAGCAACTGTTCCAATTAATAATTTTTCTAGTGCACTATGACTGTGAGTTCCCATAACAATTAAGGAAGCCTTCCATTCTTCAGCATAATTTAGCACCTCGTCGGCAGTATCACCTTCTGCTATATGAGATTTTACCATTGGATCCTTTAAATTTTCGGTTGCAGTTTTAAGGAAATCCTTGGCTATCTTTTTCATTTCATCTTGGATTGATGGGTCGTATGTTACATTCATGGCATCGTATCCCATAAAACTAGGATATTGAATCCCGTAATATTGGAGATTGCTAATAACATGAATTAAACAAACTTCTGCATCCAAGGTTTTAGCAAGCTCATACCCTTTTTTAACAACCTCCTCTGAGGTTGGATTGTAATCTATGGCTATTAGTACTTTATTCATAGTTTATAAGAATTCAATGATATACTTATAAAGGTATGAAATTGTTAAAAAAATTTACGTTAAGTTTTTCTGAAATAATTTATATGGATGTAAGTTATAGGTTTGCTAATAACATATTTAGAAGCTAGATTCTTTAAATATTAATTATATAAGCTATAAAAGGAAGCTCTATTCTTCTTTTATAATTAAAAGAGAAGCTTTTACGCCAGTAGCTAAATTCCAAATATTTGAAGATATTTCGACTCCTTTATCATCAAAAACAGCAAATTGAGCAGTATTTGGCCCTGAAGAACCTTGATTTAACGCTTTAAATTCTATTTTATTAAATCCTTTTTCAAGGTCAATATAAATTCCTTTAAAACTCGATTCTAAGTATATATTTGGTGCTACTACTTTATCATTTACAATAACACTTACACGGTCTCCATCCACATATTGATGATCTCTACAAAGTATTTTAATTGATTTGGCATTGCTTTTAAAGTCGCCAAAATACTGTGTTGTTGTAGCGCCCATTTTTCCGTCATCTCCACTCCCGTTAAATTTTTTGTTCAGCTTTTTTTCAAACCGGTCTCCTGGATCTAAAAAAGCTTCTTGACTCCCCATCATATCTACTTCTTTATTTGCTATGTCGGTAGCAGATGGTTTTTTGGGAGTTTTAGGAACATACTTTTTAGGGACTTCTACATCTGGTGTAGCCTTTATATTTAAATTGGTAGCTTCATTTGAATTCTCTTTTGGAAGCTGTGTTGCATTCAGTCCTTCTAATTTAATAGGGGTGTTTGTAGATTCAACTTGCGCATAGGAAGTATACCCAAGAAAAACCATACATATAGAGACAAATAAAAACTTCATTTTATAATTCAAATTCATAACCGCGATAAATATAAAAAATATCTAACTTTTGGAGTAAAAATAATATCCAATTCTGTGCCAAACGCTTAAATTTTGTTAACTTTTTTAATCGTAGTTATTTTAATACTGAATTAGAGGTTTAATTTATTATACACTACCCTTATTTCTCGAGAGTATACAATCAACTATCTCGAGGCAAGCCTACGAGGTATTCAAAGGAAAATAATTTAATCCATTTCGACGTAGAGCCCTTCGATAAACTCAGGACAGGCTCTGGGGAATAAAACCCTCAATAAGGGATTTAAATTATTTTGATTTAATTAGCTTTTGTTTCTATCTATTTGTCGCTGAATTTTATTAATTGCAGACTCTATAGATTTTTCGGGTTCTATAACATTATAAGCTCCCCAAAATTCTGGATCTGAAAACCCAGAAGCTTCATCTACAATAATGATTGAAGGTTTCATTCGGTCTTTGTTTTTAACAGTTCTTTCTCCCTCATTTTCTTGCCAATCAGTAATAGCCATTTCACTTTTCACATGATATTTAGAGTTAAACCACTTCCCTTTTTTATTAACAACAAATGTAAGTTGTACGTTTGCGTAGCCATAGTACCACTTTCCATTTTTTATTCTATAATCTACTCTGTAAGAAGCTTCTGTAGGATATACATCAGTTCTACTTGGTTTTCTTCTAACTAATAATTCACTAACTTTCTCTCGGTCTTCAACATTTAAGTTGAAAATAGCACTTACCAAAGCATGATTTTCAGCATCTATAAATAATTTGCCATAAAACAGAGGGTCTATAACATTTTCCTTTTGTTTAAAATTAACTACATAAACAGATTTACTATTTATAGTTGTAGAAGCATCAAATTTAAAGTCGTAATGTTTTATAAGTTCCTGTGTAAAAATATATTCTGGATACTTCATAACATCCACATACAAGGGAGTAAACGGCCCTCCTTGCAATTTTAATGCTACTGTATCCAAACGAGAATAATTAGTGTGCTTTCTAGATTTAAATAAATCTACAATATCTCTTTTACCATTGGAATTAGGTTGTTTGTAGATGTAAGCAACAGCTTCAGATAAAGAAGCGTCTCTATTTCGTTTCTTAATTGTTTCTCTATAAAAAGCTGTCATTTTAACTGGAGAAGTCAAATAGTTAACCCCACTTTTATTCAACATACTTCTAACCAAACTTAGCGCATCTTTTGGAGCGCTTAAATCTACTTGGGAAAGCGTTATCGAGACAGGATATAATGAGATTTCATTGTCTTCAACACTGAGCGTATTTATAGGAATTATTTTTTTTTGATATCCTAAAAAAGATACGGTTAGATTCTTATCGAGCATGGATATTGGAACTTTTAAAATAAAGCCGCCTTCCGCATTTGTAATCGTACTTATGTTGGTGTTTTCTATAGCTATGGTAGCAAATACAAGTTCATCATTAGTTGTGGCATCAAAAATAGTTCCTTTAAACTCTTGAAAGTTAATGGTGTCTTGTACGCTTACTATAAAATCTGATTCAAAAGCTTTTACGGAAGGAACATTGCAAAAGATTAACAATGCTATTAGAAATAAAAAAGACGATTTAACTGACACAGCTTTCATGACTTAAAAATTAAATTAAACTTACAAAAGATACAAAAAACTAAATGAGAAAGCTATAAATTAATTATAGGAAAAGCGATACAA
>Ga0208180_1000799_pt1 | contig 23423 bp, 19 predicted proteins | sample MalvireepMed_s16_FD_184241 | JGI IMG/M metagenome (GOLD analysis project Ga0208180, IMG submission 184241) | Marine viral communities from the Global Malaspina Expedition - Malaspina viral metaG DeepMed_s16 (SPAdes) (version 2) | ecosystem: Environmental > Aquatic > Marine > Oceanic | place...
GCGTAGTTCTCTCCAGAGCTATATCCTGTATCGGCTACACAGTTCTCCCAGTACAGTCCTTGCTGCCACAGGCGGAGCTTTACACGCTTAACTATATCAGGCAGTTGCTGATTGTCTTTACCATCTGCGTGGTAGGCTTTAATGTCGGTGATCACGTGATGACCAGTATCTACACTAAGCTGACTCAAGTAATTGAGTTTTCTAGCCTTTCCGGGTTTAACACTTATGCGTGCGTCAGGATCAGTAGGACTGTAATGTGTTTTATTGCTGGTGTACTTACTGCCTTTATTTCCTGCTCCCGGTCGTTGATCCTGATCTTTACTCCAACGCTTGTTACGAGTAGCGATTGACTGTAGTTCCTGCTCATTAGCTGTTATGCTGCGTTGTCCCTTATTTGATTTATCGCCTTTACTCTTGCGCAAAGGCTGCTCTTTGTCCATCGCACTAATATGGCGTACCCTGCGAAGGTGAGACTCCAGTTCTTCCTCAGGAACTTTAAGCTCCAGACTATCCATTGAAGCATTAGCTTTTACCGGTGCGCTATCGATAGCTTGAGTATGACCGCTCACCATCCCGGCTTCTACACACAGGCTGAATACGTTTGTAAATACGGACTCAAAGACTTGTTCTGGGAAGAGTTGTCGTGTACGACTGATAGTAGAATGCCAGGGCAGCTCTTCATCAATATCATACCCGATGAAAAACAAGATATCCAGTCGCATACTGCAATGTTCGATAAGCTTGCGGTCACTAATGATATTCTCTAAATAGCCCACTAGGCAAAGTTTAAAGAAAACCACCGGATCTATACTCTTTTGACCGCTGTTGCCATAAAAGCCGCGTGTAAGATCATAGAGAAAATCTAAGTTTAAGGCTTCTTTCAATCGACGGTATAAATTAGTGACCGGTACCCGCTCACTCAGCTGAAAACTGTTGAACAGCTGTTCTTGATATACTTTTTTTCCTTGCATACCATGAAATTAAAACACAACTGTAAATTAAGTATAACCCGTATGTTAGCTTTTTGCTAACTTGTGCAACAGGCACACTGGCTATAGTTCATTGCTGCAGTAATCCTCACAGTTTATTTAGGCAACTAAACCATAGCCAAGACAGATATGTCCAACTGACTATTGGTAAGCCTTCTGGTGGTATAGTCTTCAGCAGTACCAATAAAAAATCCCCTCAAGCCAGCTTGAGGGGATTTTTTATTGGCGCCGTCAAAGGGTTTAATACTTTGAGGCCTGCCTTAGTTGGCAGGCAGGCTTGCCTCGAAATTGAAAATTCGTTACTAAGCAATGTCTCGTGGGTTTGTCCTGAGGTAGTTTACGCTCTGTAAGTGCAGTTTTTACATCTGCTCACTAAAGAAGATTCCGTTCATAAAGAGTTTTGAAGTCCCGTACCAGAAAGCTCTAAAATTGGTATTGTCTGTAAAGATCAATACGTTTCCTCTTCCTGCGCCTTGATGTACAAAAGGGCGTGTTCCTTTGATCGCCTCATAATTGATACTGCTGATGTATCCTGCAGCAAGCGGCTCATCGGTATATTGAACCGGGTTTTTATAACTCGTTTCATCGGCTTCGATAAACAAGGTAGTATCTCTAAACAAACTGATCCTGTTGTTGTCATAACCAAATGCGATAGGATGCGAGCGGTCTAAAGTTGCTGTAAAAATAGCACCACCTATCACTTGTGCGCCGTTAAAATCTCTGCGTTGCTCAAAGCTGATGTTCTTTGCAGGATTTTCGGTACTCACGGTGGTGTAGTCTATAAGTCCTTGTCTTTTGATCCATCGCGCTGCATTCTTAAAACCGATGAGTGTACCGCCATTGCGTACCCAAGCAGCGATCTTATCTCCGGCAGCTTCATCCAGACCACCGCCCCAGCCGCTGGTAGGCATAATGATGGTGGTGTATTTGTTTAGATCACTTCGGTTGAGGTTGCGGGTATCTAATTTGGTAATGCTGATGTCAAAACGCGTGTCTAGCAGGTGCCAGATCTCTCCGGCGTCGTACGAGCTGATTCCGTCGCCTACCAGTAATGCGATCTTTTGAGGTTTCAAGGCTTCAAACTTGCGGCTTCCCAGATCTATTCCGTCAGTAAGTCCAGATTTAATAGGGTCAATAGTGAGGTGTGACTCTTTAGCAACCTTATCTAAGAACTTTTGGAGTTCTTCAGCATTCAGGCTTTGGTTTTGAACGGGGATCATCACCGTACCGTAATCATAGTCAATACCGTCTGCCGTAAAAGGTTGTAAGGCCACTTTAGCGCGTAAGCCTTTGTTTAGAATAGCGTTTAAGGCTTTTGGTGCATAATAATTACCCCAAGGCAACATATAGGCATAGCTGCTTTGAGCAAGGGTAAGCGGCGTAGCCAATTGTACACTGTCTATTTTACTTCCTGCCAGGCTAGCCGGTGCGCTGTCACTAAAATCAAGATTGAACGCCAGTTGAAAACTCCACGCCGAGATATCATAAAACAGACTGTCTTCAAAGCTGGTGCGCTTTTCAAACATTCCTTTTAAAAGGCGGCTGTGTTTTTGGCTTTTAGGAACCACATAACTGCTTTTAGGATCAAAGCTCAGGTCTTTTGTCGAATAGCTTTCGCTTGGCGTATACACGTCGATCTTATGACGTTGTAAGAGTTTTGCAAGGTGCGTAGCGCGTGCAGGATCGTTCTTGCTTCCGAAGATATACGCGTCATTACCCGCTTTATCTCGCGAGTTTGCATAGAAATCCCGCTGATAATCGAGCAGCTTTACACGCATTTCCTGTGCTGCTTCGAGCGTAGAAAGGAAAGCGGTAAACTGATTTCTAATCGTAAACGGAAAGGTAAGTAGGCCATTATCGGTCTCTTGCACGTGGCCGCGCGAGCTGGCTTGCTCAAATAAGATCCCTATACTCCCATTAATATCAGGGAAGGTAGAACCTTTACCGTAATAGAAATCGTCATAATCTTCTTCGGTATAATAGAAAGAGCCTAGTTTATCAAAAGCTGCTGCGTGGTATTTTCCAATTTCAGCAGTGAGTTCCTGATTCAGTTTAGGCGTTAACGGGTGTGTACGGCTTTGAATTCCCGGCTGAAAGAAAAAGGAAGAATTACTTCCCATCTCGTGATGGTCGGTCAAGATGTTGGGATGCCACGCGTGATAGGTTTTGATGCGCGCTTGCGATTCTGGCAATTCGGTTGGAAGCCAGTCGCGGTTAAGGTCAAACCAGTAGTGATTGGTACGCCCACCCGGCCAAACCTCGCTATACTCGCGATCTTGAGGATCTGAAGATAGATTTTGGTTTTTGTTGGTGTTTGCCCAATATGAAAAACGTTGCAAACCATCAGGATTGAAAGACGGGTCAAACAAAACGACTACATTATCGAGTAGGGCGTCGATTTCCGGTCCTTGAGCAGAAGCCAGATAATAGGCAGCCAGGAGGCCTGCGTTAGAACCACTGGGTTCATTACCGTGAATACTCATCCCCTGATAAGTAACGATAGGCATTTGTGCCGTATTCAAGCTTTCTGCGCCGCTTTCGGTCAAGGCCTGATGTTCTGCTTTGATCTGCTCGATGTTGGCGTGATTTTCGGGAGATGTGATGGTGAGTAAAAGTAACGGGCGGCCTTCAAAGGTCGTTCCTCTACGGTCAATCGTGATTCGGGGAGAAGCGGCAGCCATCTTTTCCATATAGCTTACCAACTGGTCGTGGCTTACGTGCCATTCTCCGGGCATAAAGCCCAGAACTTCCTGAGGTTTTGGAATGTTGGGATCGTAAGAAACGTTGTCTGGTAAGTAATAATCAAGTGTGGGATAAGAGACCTGTGCTTGTGTGGTCGTAAAAACTAGACCCACTAGGAATAGGAGTATGCTTTTTTTCATAAATAAAAGAATGACAATTAGGTTTGTTTTTAAAGATATCATTTTTAAACTAAACCGTTTGACTTAAGCCTAATGCCCGGTCTAATTGGGAGGTTACTAACCGGGCGGGGAGGGGTGCCGTATTGCAATACCCCAAAAATCGGGATAAAAAAAAGCCGCAAAATTTGCGGCTTATAAATCTAGATGATCGATTTTTTAAATATCGTCAAAACTTACGTCTGTAAATGCTTTTGCTGATTTTGTTTCCAGAACAGGTTCTTTGTCTTCTTCCTTAACATAATCACTCTGATGACGCTCACTGATCACTTCTTCTCCTTTTTCTTCAAGGATGTACGAGGTCATTTCATTTAAAATCTCAGAGAATCCTTCAAAATCTTCTTTGTAGAGATAGATCTTGTGTTTTTTGTAGTGAAAGGAACCATCGTCATTTGTGAATTTTTTACTCTCGGTGATGGTTAGGTAATAATCTCCTGCACGTGTAGATCGTACATCAAAGAAGTAGGTGCGACGCCCTGCTCTTAACACTTTCGAGAATATCTCATCATTCCCCTTCATTTCATTATTGCTCATAATCTATGTTTAATTAATACGCTTTATGCTTTCAAAAATGGAAAAAAATAAAATGGTGTACAAAATTTTATTCCATTTCTTTTTCGTCAAGTTGTTTACGGTAAAGTTCCTGATAATATCCCGGTTGGGCAATCAATTCATTGTGGGTGCCTCGTTGTATGATCTGGCCTTCTTCAAGAATGATGATCTTATCGGCATTCTTTGCAGAAGAGATACGGTGGCTTACCAAAATGGTCGTTTTGTTTGCTGCAATACGTTTAAGATTGGCTAAGATCTCTTCTTCAGTCTCTGTATCTACGGCTGAAAGGCTATCATCAAACAATAAGATCTGTGGATCTTTGATTATAGCGCGTGCGATAGAAACGCGTTGTTTTTGACCTCCACTAAGAGTGATACCGCGTTCTCCTAAAATAGTATCATAACCTTTAGAAAAATCAACGATGTTTTTGTGAACCACGGCATTTTTAGCCGCCTGAATCACCTCTTCATCACTTGCCTGATTGTTGCCAAACTTGATATTCTCTTTGATACTGTCACTAAACAGGAAGGCCTCTTGAGGTACATAACCTATAGCGGTACGCAGGTCTTTAAGATTCAACTGGTCTATAGGCGTCTGATCTATTTTTATCGCACCGGTGGTGGTGTCATATAAGCGCCCTATAAGCTCCAAGATGGTCGATTTTCCGGATCCTGTTTTACCAATGATCGCTAAGGTTTCTCCATTTTTAACCTCAAAAGAAACCTCTTTAAGCGCGGTAATGTTGGTGTCATCGTAGGTAAAACTTACGTTGTCAAACTTGATGCTTCCGGTAACGGGGGTGCTAGCTTCGGTTTTATTGACCACCTCAGGCTTTTCTTTAAGAAATTCGTTGATGCGCTTTTGCGAAGCTTCGGCTTGTTGTACGAGTGAAGTGATCCATCCTACCGAGGCTACCGGCCAGGTCAACATATTCACATAAATAAGAAACTCTACGATCACACCGAGATCAGGGATGCTTCCGTCAATGTATTTTTTACCACCAATATAGATCACCAGCAAGTTACTCACCCCGATCAAAGCGATCATCAAGGGAAAGAAAAACGCCTGAACTTTAACCAGGTCAAGGTTCTTTTCTTTATTGGTTTCGCTTAGTTTTTCAAAATTTTCATAGGTCTGCGGCTCGATCCCATAGGCTTTGATCACGCCAATACCGCTAAAAGATTCCTGAGTATATGTACTCAAATGTGATAAATATTGTTGAACGATCGTACTGCGTTTGTGTATAAGTCGGCTTAACTGATAGATCGCCACCGAAAGAATAGGTAAGGGGATAAGTACGTACAAAGTTAGTTCTGGCGCGGTATACAACATATAAGGAATGACCGTTGCAAAAAGAATAACCGTAGTCACACCATACATAATCGCGGGCCCCAGATACATACGCACCTTACTCACGTCCTCGCTTATACGGTTCATCAAATCTCCCGTACGGTTCTTTTTATAAAAATTAAGTGACAGGTTTTGGTATTGATCGTAGACCTCGTTCTTAAGATCGGCTTCCATGTAACGTGAAACCACGATAAACATTTGGCGCATTAAGAAGGTGAAAAAGGCAGAAAGCAGCGCAGCACCCAAGAGTAAGAATAGGGTCATCAACAACTGCTGTTTCAGTTGGCTTAAATCACCACCCTCTTTGATATAGTTCTCTACATACTTGATCATATCTCCCGAGAACTTGGGCGTTAGAATTGCAAAAATTCTGGCAACCAGTACGATGAAGAAGCCAAGAATAAGCTTCCATTTATATTTTTTGAAATATTTATTGAGATGCTGAAGTTCTTTCATAGAATGTTCTACTAGATCTGGGCGTGCGTCCTTTTTTGCTTTAGTATCAAAGCCGCGCAAAGATACACGATTCGGCGTGAAAAGCCACCGATAGATTTTTTAGATAAAAAAGTAATTATGGTTTCTAGAATGTTTTTAAAACGTATTTTTGCATCGATTTTTAAGCCGATTAGGCTTACTGGCTGGTTAGCTTGACTTGAAAATAACCCAAACCAATTAACCAAAGTTCTTTTGAATTATGCTTAACAGAAGGCACATACGCGTGAAAGTAATGCAAGCACTCTACGCCTTACATCAATCAGAAAATCCTGATTTGTTGAAGGAAGAGAAGTTTCTTAATGCGAGCACCGCTCAAATGTATGATCTGTATCTCATTTTGATAGATCTTCTCGTTGAAATCCACGCTCATGCAAAAGACATTCTAGAGCGTTCTCAGCAAAAAATGCTGGCAACAGAATCTGACAAAAATCCCAATCTTAAATTTGTAAACAACCCTGTTCTGATCAAGCTTTCAGAGAATGAATTGCTTCAGAAAGAACTTAAAAAGGCTAAACTGAACAACTGGCGTTTAGATAGCGAGTATGTGGTGTTGTTATACAATGCGCTGTTAGAAAGCGACTTTTATGCCGATTACATGGCTTCTGCGTCTGCCGATTTTAAGCAAGACCGGGATTTTGTGATCGATTTCTTTGCTAAAATCGTGGCGCCCAACGATAAGCTGTACGACTATCTTGAAGATTACCGTCTTACTTGGGTCGATGACCTTCCCGTGGTAAACACCACGATCGTTAAGCGTTTAGGAAAACTGAAGCCAAACTCCCCTGAGAGCACTATTTTACCAAAGCTTTATAAAGACGAGGAAGACCGTCAATTTGCAAAAGACTTGTTGCTGCGTACGGCACGCAATGACGAAGAGTATGAGGCTGAAATCTTAGGCAATACGCCCAACTGGGATCAAGATCGTATCGCGGCTTTAGATAAGATCCTTATTAAAATGGCCTTGTGCGAATTTTTAAGATTCTCGTCTATTCCTGTAAAGGTAACCATCAATGAATATCTTGAATTGTCTAAAGAATATTCAACGCCAAAGAGTAGCATTTTTGTAAACGGTGTTTTAGACCGTCTGGTTAAAAAATACAAGAAAGACAACCGACTTAACAAAGCAGGAAGAGGACTTATCGAGTAAAAAATAGCCAAAACAAGCGCTCAAGGCTTGAAAATGCTCTTATTGGGTAATAAATAAAATTGTATTTTTGGAACTCTAAAAAAGTAATAGAATTATGAAAAAAGTATTTTTTGCAGTAGGATTGGTTGCTGCACTGGCATTTACAAGTTGTAAAGACAACGCTTCAGACAAAGTAAAAGGAGAAAATGTAGAGATGGCTGCAACTCGTGATGCAGACGCAACGGTTTTCCCAACTATGGAATTTGAAGAAAAAGCCTATGACTTTGGAAACATCGCTCGTGGTACTGCCGTAGAGCACGTGTTTAAATTCAAAAACACCGGTAAAGCACCATTAGTAATTGTAGATGCTACAAGTACTTGCGGTTGTACCGTGCCAAGTTATCCTAAAGATCCTATTCAGCCGGGAGAAACAGGAGAGCTACTTGTAAAATATAATGGTAGTGGCTTAAACGCTGTAACAAAAATTGTTACCGTAAAAGCAAATACCGAAAAAGGATCTGAAACAGTAAAAATTACCGCATTTGTACAGTCTGCTGAAGGACCGGCTGTAAACGGATAAGCCCTTATAAATGGAACAAATAACAAGTTTTTTACCTATTCTTTTGATGATCGCCGTGGTTTATCTATTTATGATACGCCCGCAGATGAAACGTCAAAAGGAAGAGAAAAAATTCGCTGAAGAATTAAAAAGAGGAGATCGTGTGATCACAAAAAGTGGTCTTCACGGCAAGATCTTAGATTTAAACGATACAACCGTGATCTTAGAATCAGGTGCCGGTAAAATGAAGTTTGAGCGCACTGCGCTTTCTTTAGAGCTTACCAAAAAGCTCAATGAACCGGCTAAAGTAGAGAAGAAAAAATAAGATAGAGATTCTCTTTAAAACAAAAAACACCCGAAGTACTGCTTCGGGTGTTTTTTGTTTAGGGTCGTTCGCTTAATGTGCAGGACTCATCCAAATCTAAAAAAGCTCCTTAACTTTCAAAGTAAAGGAGCTTTTGGTATATATGAAAGAAACTTGATTACTAAGATTCTATAAACAAGCTGGCAATGGTTACCGCTTCGTCACCGGTAAGGATCTCATCGTAAGCCTGTGTAGCAGCATCCATCGTAAACGGACTTCCAGAGCCTAGAGTGGTAACATCTAAACCACCTTGCATAATATTCGCTTCAGTAGTTGCTCCATCATAAACTGCTTGAGTGGCTGCCGGCATTCCTGCACCGCGTTCATTTCCTGTGATCCAACCTTCTAAACCTCTTAATCTTCTGATCTCTGAAGCGTGACGTGCTTCAACAGAATGAATTTGAAGTGCGGCAGTAAGTACGCCTGCGCTGCCCATTAAATTGGCTGCCTGGCCTTTGTATGCACGCACACCGGTATCTTCAAATGCTTGCGCTAACGCCAATAATTGTGCGTAGGCTGTAGCTTGACCTGCTCCATTTTCATTAAAAGGATCAAAGGTACCGCCAACAGTAAAGTCGAATGAAGGTTTAGCCACAGGATCTGCGCCTGCGCCTTCAATAGCTGCTGTAAGAAAATCTACGTGTTGCGACTCGTGTTTAGAGATCTGCATATAGATAGCTTCGGCTTTTGCATTGTTTGAGAGTACTCCAGAATCAAGAGCCATAGCATAAAACTCGTCTTCAAGATATTCTAAGGTCAAGGCCAAATTGAGTACGCCCACAACATCACCGGTACTTTGCGCCATCGCTTTATTAGAAGCTGTAGCAAGCCCAAACGGAACTGCCGCGAGTGCTGCTTTTTTACCTAAACTTCCCAGTTGGCCAAACATAGCACGTCTGGAAGTCATAGGTTCTTGCATTTTATCTGTAGTAAATTCGTCTAAAAATTTGATTAAATTCATTGTAGTAAGTTTTTAATGGTTAGTAATTACGCTCCCGGATTGTTGTATGTAAACGGTGTTACAAAAAATCCTCCTGCGGCTGAAATGACTTCAGCAGGAGAGGCCGCTAAGTCTAAACCGTTATCGTCTATAATATCATCACCAGCAAAGGCTGTATAGTCTGCGCTACCATTAATGATCGAGCGAATTGCTGCTGCGTGACGTGCTTCTACAGAAACGATTTTCCCTGCAAGCGTCAAATACACTGCAGTTTGAATGTATTGTCCGGCACCGTTATACGCACTTACTCCGGTATCCTCAAGAACTCTTGCTGTTCCTAAGACCGAATCTCTATTTCCAAAGTCAACACTGCTAAAATCAAATTCCAGATCGGCAGTCAATTGTTGTTCCATAGGAACATTTGCACCTATTGCAGCTTTAAAGAATTCACGATGATTTACCTCGTGATTATATAGATCTAAAAGAATAGCTTTTTCATCTGCTGAAGCGCTGGCGTAAAAAGAACCATTCACCACATTGGTATAAAAAGCAGCTTCCAATTGTTCTAATGCATACGCGTAATTTAAAACGCCAACATCACCAGTACCCAGGTCAAAAGTCCCGCCGCCCATCATGTTACCACTATCATCGTCATCACTACAAGAAGCAAGCAACAAACTAGATCCTGCAAGCGCAAGACCGCTTACTTTTAAGAAGTTTCTACGGTTTCTACCCACCGTTTGAGTCTTTACCTCAATTGATTTTTTCTTTTTCATAATTTGAGTTTCTTTGGTTATTAATACTTACAAAGACATACGAGGAAAAAAACTATGCGGTTTTTATTTAAGCCGATTTAACAAGGATTTAATAAAATAATCGAATTGGGATTGCTGTTTATACAGCTTTTTGGTTAAAACATTATCTGTACGCTAAATTGAATTTATTTCTAAACGTGAACGCTAGTGAGCTACTGAAGACGAAGGGTTTAGATCTGAAATGGGTAAGAGTAGTGATAAACGACAAAACTCCGAAAAACAAAATGTCTTTCAGAGTTTGGGTTATTTAAGTTTTTTAGATCGAGATGAATACTGATCAATCACATTCAAAATCAAAATCGATGATCTTGAAGTCGTAGTTCTTTTTATAATTGAAATGCCACCATTCTGTACGGATGGTTTCAAAACCAAAACGAATCATTCCTTCCTGAAGCAATTTTCGATTTTCTAGAACCTTTTGCGGTAAGGACGTATTGTCTATATGAGCTTCTTTACCAAAGTAATCGTGATCTGTTCCCATATCAACCGGTGTACCATCTAGCTTTTCAAGACTGATATCTACTGCTGCTCCGCGATTGTGTACCGATCCTGAAGTATACGGGTTGGCTACATATTGTGGGTTGGGGTATACCGCCCACATTTTCTTTTGCGCACTTACCGGTCTGTAGCAATCAAAAAGAACGATTCGGTAGCCCTTTTCGCAAAAATAATGATTGGCTTCCTTTAGCGCATTGGCGACTTCAGGTCTGAGATAACAGGCTGCACAGTCATAAAAGGCTTCTTCTAGAAAGTTATTGGTACTTGCATACCTGATATCATACGTAAATCTGTCGTTTAGCGTGTCGAGCTTTACCAAAGCTTCTGCTTGTTGTGCGTAAGAGGTAACTCCCAGAAAAACACTTAAGAATAGAACAAACGACTTCATCATAATAATTCGTGTTTAGGCTTTTCCTTTTAAATACTTGCGATCCATCCAGAAGGTGCCAAAGGGAATAATGGAACAGGCTAAGACGATGAGCAAGATTTTAAAGTTCCAATTCAATTCACTTTTTACAAGAATAGCCATCACCACGTATACCAAGAATAAAATTCCGTGCGCCATTCCTATCACCTGATTGGCCTCAGGCATATCAAATATGTATTTTAAAGGCATGGATACAAAGAGAATAAGAAGTAACGAAACACCTTCTAAAATACTGATAATCTGAAATGCTTTAATCATCTAAACCAAATTGAAAATAGCCGCGCCATACACCGCAAAGCGTACAAAGCGTAAAAGGCCAAATAAGAGGTAATTTATAAATGGATATTTTATCATCCCGGCTGCCATACTGCTTATTGCAAAAGGAACCGGAAGTACTGCTCCTACAATAATAAGAAAACCACCCCATTTACGGGCATTTTTAAGATGCTTAGCCATTTTAACTTCGAGATAATCATGTACAGCAGGGATGCGCGTAGAAGCTCTACCCATAAAATAGCTGATGATTCCACCGGTATACGAAAGTACCGCGATAAGCGATAGGTATAAAATAGGATCAGGCATCTTATCGCTCCAGGCGATAAAGATCTCTGGCGGAATAAGTCCGAGAATACTTTCAGAAATAAAGAAAACCGTAAGTACCCAGAATGGAGGGAAGGTATCGGTCATTTTGACCAAAAGCGCATTGATATCGATCACAAAGTAATGAATAGCCAGTAGTGCCGCTACAAATAGGATAACGGGAGTGAGCGCTTTTTTTAAACTTCCTCCAATAAACGAATAGAATCCGGTGAATTTATAGTATTGATGTAAAAGTCGCAGGCGGGACTTTTTCTTGGTTTTGCTGTCGTGACTCATTACTTTTTTTGCAAATATACTTTTTGAAAAACCTGAAGAAAAATTGTTTCTGCTAATATTTTTATAAATAGGCAGATTTAGGAAAATTTTAAAAAAACCTACGCCTGTATTGGGCTCAAGAACCCTTAATTTTAACATATGGAGAAATTTAAAGATAAAGTTGCGCTCATCACCGGGGGCACTAAAGGAATAGGAAGAGGCGTTGCAGAAGCGCTTCTCGAATTAGGTATGAATGTGGCCATTACCAGCCGAACGCTCACCGCAGCAGAAAAGGCAGCCGAGGAACTCAATAAAAAGGGTAAAGGCAAGGCGTTGGGTGTTAAAGCAGATGTGCGCTCGATGGAAAGTCAGGTGCAAGCTGTAGATGCTGTTATTAAAGAATTTGGTCAACTGGATGTGCTTGTGGCCAATGCCGGTCTTGGACATTTTGCAAGTATCGACGAACTTACTGCAGACCAATGGCAAGAAACGATCGAGACTAATTTAACCGGAGTATTTTACAGTGTAAAAGCCAGCTTGAATGAATTGAAAAAAGCGAAGGGGTATATTTTCACGATCTCAAGTCTTGCCGGTACCAACTTCTTTGCAAATGGATCTGCGTATAACGCGAGTAAATTTGGTTTAACGGGATTCACTCAAGCGATTATGCTTGATCTACGTCAGGATGATGTAAAAGTGTCTACGATAATGCCGGGTTCTGTAGCAACTCACTTTAATGGGAATGAGCCTTCAGATAAAGACGCCTGGAAAATACAAAGTGAAGACATAGGTGAATTAGTTGTTGATCTACTTAAAATGAATCCACGTACTTTACCAAGTAAGATAGAAGTACGTCCTTCTAAACCACCTAAGAAATAATATATTTTCAGGTATAAACTAAAAAAATCCGCGGTGAACACTGCGGATTTTTTTAGTTGTACTTGTAACGAAGATTAATGTTCTTCGGCATATTCTTGCATCGCCTCAACATAAGCTCTAAGGTCTAGGCGATTGGTTTTGTTTTCTGGTTCTGCAATTAAATTTAAAAGGTATAACAAACTTTCTGCAGGATCAAACGTACCTTCTTCGGTTTCAAACTCCTCTTCATAACCTTCAACAGGTTCTTCTTCTGGGATGGGAATATCAAAGGTTTGATAGGCTTCAATATGTTCAAAAGTCAAACGAATGGTTTTAGCAAGCAACGGACGTTTTTCTTCAACAGCATAAGGTCTAAGACTTTGTAAATCTTCTACTGCAGTATTGGTGATGATACCGTTGTGCTCAACATCGTCAATGAGCTTATTTATAAGTTTTATCGCTTTTGGATTCTTCAAAATGATGTGTTTAATGTTGACACAAAGGTAACAGATTAGGTATTTTATACGATGATGCTTTGCTAATTTTTTTCAGTTTTAAAATGGGTTCTAGTTACTTTTTATGAGGCTTTTAAAATTACGAGTTGTCCAAAGCAAAATTTCTTAAAACTTTCTGTCAAAATTATCAATCATGTAATTCTGTAGTCAATCTTTCGAGAAGCCCTTAAAATGCCTTATTTTTGCAAAATTCAACCTTAAACAAACTTCACTTTTGAGCGAAAAAGCATCTGCAAAAGATAACGGAAACGGAAAAGAATTATACAGCTATCAATTAAACGATCTTGATAAGATCTTTAATTGTATGGAGGAAGAGTCTGATGACTTCAATCTCCTGTACCAACTTCCGACGGGAGGAGGGAAGACCGTGATCTTTTCTGAAATCGTACGCCGCTATATCAAAGAGAAACAGAAGAAAGTGGTGATCTTGACGCACCGTATCGAATTGTCTTCTCAAACTTCAAAAATGCTTAAAGGCTTTGATGTGCCCAATATGGTCATCAACAGCAAGGTTAAAACCCTTGAAGGAAACGAAGACTATATGTGCTATGTAGCGATGGTTGAAACGCTTAACAACCGTTTGCAAGATGAGCAGATCGATATTAAAGATATAGGACTGGTCATCATTGATGAAGCTCATTACAACTCTTTTAGAAAATTATTCAGCTATTTTAAAGATGCCTTTATTTTAGGCGTTACGGCTACGCCATTGAGTTCGAATGTGAAATTACCCATGAAGGATAATTACCGTAAACTCATCATCGGGGAGAGTATAGGTTCGTTGATCGAAAAAGGCTTTCTAGCCAAAGCGAATATGCACACCTATGATGTAGGTCTCAAGACCTTACAGGTAGGTATCAACGGGGATTATACGGTTAAATCTTCAGAGATCCTTTATACCAATCACAGTATGCAGGAAAAGCTTCTTGCTGCTTATGAAGAGCGTGCTAAGGGTTCTAAAACGCTTATTTTTAATAACGGGATCAACACCTCGCGTTACGTTTATGAAACCTTTAAAGAAGCTGGTTACGACGTAAAACATCTGGACAACACCCACACCAATAAAGAACGAAAAGAAATACTGAAGTGGTTTAAAAATACACCGGATGCCATTCTTACTTCGGTAAGTATTTTGACTACCGGTTTTGATGAGCCATCAGTTGAAACGATCATTTTAAATCGTGCGACGCGCTCCTTAACGCTGTATTTTCAGATGATAGGTCGTGGTTCTCGAGTGCTTCCCAACAAGAAGACTTTTGAAGTGATCGATCTGGGGAATAATATGGCGCGTTTTGGTCTTTGGGATGCTCCAATGGACTGGAACGATATTTTCTTATATCCTGATTTCTATCTTGAGAATTTAGTAAGTGATGAAGAGATTGAACGTAATTTTGAATACGTGATGCCTCCAGAACTTCGCGCGCAATTCAGCAATAGTGAGTCTATAGATTTTGATATCAAAAAGGAATACGAAGATGTTTTTGCAAAAGGCTTAAAGTCGAAAGAAGCGCTAGAGCGTTCTATTGATCAACATGCACGTATCGTTTTTGAAAATACTGAAGATGTTTTTGATGCGCGTATTCTCGCTCGTGAATTGAAGGAAGAAATTCAATACCGTATACGCTTGTATTCGTATTGTATTATGAAGAATACCAAAAATTACAAAGATTGGTTAGAAGAAGATTATATGCGTAAATTGAGACTTAAACTGAGTCAGATGTACGCAAACGTGCCGGCTCAATAAGAGTCAAATCATGCAAATTTCAACAAGAAGATTACGGTTAAGTTTTCTCGTCGTTCTAAGTAGCTTTTTGCTTCAGCAAGAGCTTAAGGCGCAACGCGGAAATCACGAATTGGGCGGTTGGTATATGTATTTCTTTGATACTGATTTTGGCACGAGCAATTTTGGTATTATGGGCGATGTGCAACATCGCAGTTTTAATGTTGCCGGGGATTTCCAGCAGTTGATTCTCAGAGCAGGCTTGTCGTATAAAATAACGAATTCGACGCTTCGGGCTGTTGCGGGATATTCTTATTTCAACACGGGAACCTTTGGGCCTAGCAATGCGCAATTAAGAGAAGATCGTTTTTATCAGGATTTGATTTGGACCAATACGTTCTTTGAGGGGCGTATTGCTCTATTACACAGAATACGCATAGAAGAGCGCTTGATAGAAGATCAGGATTTTAGGTCTCGATACCGGTATTTTCTAAATGCCAAAGTACCTTTAAACACTAAAACCATAGGTCCTAAAACCTTCTTCACCTATGTCGCCGGAGAGTTTTTTATAAATGGTGAGCAAGATATAGGTGACGGGCAAACTGTGAGTTTGTATGATCGCACCTGGTTATTTGGTGGTTTGGGCTATCAAATCAAGAAGGGATTACGTGCAGAGGCGGCTTATATGCGTGAAATAACCAATACACAGACCAAGGGACAATTAATTTTAAGTTTATTTCACACTTTCTAAAAGACATTATATTAATTTAGCAATATGATTTTACAAAGCAATAGATTAAAAGCCGGGCTTAGCGTAATGCTGGTGTTGGCTATTTTTGCTTTTAAGATTGTAGATCTTCACCAATACGTTCACGGTAAAGATTCTGTAAAGGGAACGCATTGTGAATTGTGTTTACTTACCCATAAACAAAAACAAAGTCTTGATTACGACCTGCCTGTAAACTATACGTTTGAGGTTGCTTCAGCTCCTGAAGAATTTAAGGCTCCCCTACAAATTACCCAAGTTAAACTAACCGATAGGTTTTACTTTGGGAACTCTGCAAACAAGGCACCCCCCATATTATCAGTTTAATAAATTCCCAATGCGGAATGTTTAAGAGGTCTTCTAGACCTCGGCTAAAAGGTTTTGCTTTCAGTACTCGTGCTAAGTAAAATACTTTTATTCATTTATCTGATAATCGTCTTCTTACCGAAGACCAATATATTTCAATATGAAATTTTTCAGTTTGGTGTTTGGGCTGCTTTTAAGTTTTCAGCTTCAAGCACAACAATGTGATTTTAAAATAAGTGGTGTTGTAAAGGATTTTCACGATGGTAATGTTTTACCCAATTCCACATTAAGCATAAACGGTTATGATATTTATGCACTAAGTGATTTAGATGGAAAATATGAACTGAGTGGCCTGTGTAAAGGAACTTATGTCGTGACCATCACCCATCCTGAGTGCGAAGTCGCGCAATTTACAGTAGAAGTTACCGACAATGTTCAGCGTGATTTTAAACTAGAACATCACACCGAAGCCTTGAATGCGGTTACTGTTCAGGGAGAAAATACCAATCGAGGTACCGTTTCCGGGACACAAACGCGGCTTGAGTCCGGAGTTCTAGAAAACTACAGCAATGCCAGCTTGGGTGACGCTTTACGCGAGGTTGCCGGAGTTTCTTCTTTAAATACTGGAAGCACCGTAGTAAAACCTGTAATTCAAGGTTTGCACAGTAGTCGGGTTCTTATCATCAACAACGGAACCCGAATGGAAGATCAGGAGTGGGGAGTAGAACACGCTCCAAACCTGGATATCAACGCAGCAGAAAATGTTACGGTGGTTAAAGGGGCAAGTGCCCTGCGTTACGGAGGTGATGCTGTGGGAGGTGTGATCGTTACAAACGCTCCCAAAGCACCAGCAAAAGACACGCTTTACGGTAAAACCATTTTAAGCGGAGCGACAAACGGCCGAAGTCTCGGAGTGACTACCAGCTTGTTAAAGGCTTTCGAAAGTGGCTTTTATGTGCAAGGACAAGGGACTACAAAATACGCTGGAGATCTGGAATCGCCAGATTATGTATTGTCAAATACCGGTTTGAGAGAGCATGATTTCTCAATAGGTTTTGGACTGAATAAATTCACTTACGGTTTTGATGCGTATTATAGTTTCTACAATTCTGAAATAGGGATTTTAAGAGCTAGCCATATTGGTAATTTAAGCGATTTGATTCGTGCCATAAACAGCGGGGCGCCTAATTATGTAAGAGATTTTACCTATGATATCAATGCGCCTAAACAAGATGTCAGCCACCATTTAGCTAAGATTAATTTTTACAAACGCTTTGAAAAAGCAGGTAAATTAAGTCTCGATTATTCGTATCAGCAGAATAACCGTAAAGAATTTGACATTCGGCGCGGTGACGATAGAGATCAGGCTTCGCTTGACTTACAACTTACCACACATACGCTAGCTTCAAACTTTTTATACGATGCTGCATCAAATTTGAAAGCCAACTTTGGTGTTGAAGCTTCTTATCAAGAGAATTTTCCTAATCCTAATACAGGCATTAGAAGACTTATTCCTGATTATGAGATGTACACCGCAGGTGCTTATGCCACTGCAGATCTTGATATCTCTCCCAAATGGCGTATTGACGGAGGTTTTAGATATGATTTTATGCAGATTGATGCACAAAAATATTATTTAACCAGTAGTTGGGAGAACAGAGGCTATGAGTCAGAATTTGGTGATCTCGTGGTTCAGCGATTGGATAATCAGCTTTTGGTAAACCCTGTGTTTGATTATCATAATTTTTCAGGAACCTTAGGAGCACGCTATCGTATCAAATCTAATTGGGATCTAAAATTGAATCTGAGTAGTGCTTCAAGAGCTCCCAATCCTGCAGAACTCTTTAGTGATGGTTTACACCACTCTGCAGCAATAATAGAGTTAGGTGATTTACGCCTTGATCAGGAACAATCGTATAAGGCTAGTTTAGAACTCAACGGGCAGACCGGTGGTCTAACTTTTGGAATCAATCCTTTTTATAACCACATCAGTGATTTTATAATTATGGAGCCTAATGGACTTCAATACACCAATCGTGGAGCATTTCCCGTGTATCAATACGGACAAGTAGACGCCAGACTTTTTGGAGTTGATGTTCGCGCCAATTATACGTTTGATGCTAATTTCAATTTACAAACGGTTTTTGCATACGTAAATGGTCAAGATTTAGATCGCAACCGACCACTTATTGATATGCCGGCACCAAACATCAATACGACTTTTGGGTTTAGAAAAGCAGAATGGAATAATTTAAATATAGGATTGCGTAATCAAACCGTATTAGAACAAACACGTTTTCCTAACAATGATTTTGAGGTAACATACATAAATGACTCAGGTGAACAGACGACAGAGACCGTTGCAGTAAGCCAACCGCCTTCAGGGTACAGCTTATTTCATTTAACGTCGTCAGTTGACTTTGATGTTTTCAAACAATCTACATTGACCCTAGGCTTTTTTGTAGATAATATTTTAAATACAGCCTATCGGGATTACTTAAATCGTCAACGTTATTTTACTGATGATTTAGGACGAAATTTTAGAATTCAATTAAAACTAAACTATTAATACACAACATAAGATTATGAAAAATATAAAATTTATAGCCCTAGCGCTATTAACTACGATCACGCTTGCTTCTTGTTCATCTGATGATGATACAACACCAGAAGTCATCAATGAAGAGGAAGTTATCACAACGATTACGCTTACGCTAGTTCCTGAAACCGGGGAGACGGTAACCCTAGAATCAAGAGATTTAGATGGTGAAGGTCCTAATGAACCTGTGATTACGATTTCTGGTCCTTTACAAGCCGGAATGCTTTACGATGGAAGCATCACTTTAGAAAATGAAACAGAATCTCCTGCTGAGCTTATTAATGAAGAGATTGAAGAAGAAGCAGATGAGCACCAATTTTTCTATCAAGCAGCATCAGGTGTTAATGCAACTTTTGCCTATGCAGATACCGAGAATGATTATATGAACAACGGCGTAGCAAATCCTGTTGGTCTTGAATTTACGTTACAAGCAGGTACTGCGTCTTCAGGAACTATTACGGTTACTCTAAGACATCAGCCAGCTAAAGATGCAGCAGGTGTAAGTGCAGGTGAAATTGCAAATGCAGCCGGAGAAACTGACGTTCAAGAATCTTTTGACATTGTTATTGAGTAAACCTCTATTAAATTATGTATGTACGCATACTACGGAATATGAAAATACGGTCCTTTGATAGGTCGTAGTATGCCTTATATCCACTTCCTCTATAACTTAGGTAAGTTGATAAATATCCTCAATAAAAAAAGCGCTGTAATTAATATTACAGCGCTTTTTTTATTTTCACTTTTAGGAGGTAAATCTATCCAAGATAGGTTTTAAGTACTTTACTTCTTGAAGTATGGCGCAGTCTTCTAATTCCTTTTTCACGAATTTGACGCACACGCTCACGACTTAAGTCAAACATTTCTCCAATTTCTTGAAGGGTGTGAGGCTGCTCACCACCTAAACCATAGTTTAATTTAATTACATCAGACTCTCGAGGAGAAAGCGTCTCAAGAGCTCTTTCAATCTCAGTTCCTAATGATTCCTGCATTAAATCTGCGTCCGGGTTAGGAGACTCTCCAGATTTTAATACATCATAAAGATTAGAGTCATTTTCACCTTCTTTAAAAGGAGCATCCATAGAAAGGTTACGTCCAGAGTTTTTCATTGCTAACTTTACTTTAGCAACAGTCATGTCTAACTCTTTTGCGATCTCTTCTGCAGATGGCGGGCGCTCTAAGCTTTGTTCCAGATAAGAAAATGCTTTGTTGATTTTACTTATCGTACCAATTTTGTTTAGGGGTAAACGTACGGTTCTTGAATGTTCTGAAATCGCCTGTAAAATAGACTGGCGAATCCACCAAACCGCGTAAGAAATAAATTTAAAACCACGTGTCTCGTCAAAACGCTTTGCAGCTTTTACAAGACCTACATTACCTTCATTGATTAAATCAGGTAATTTAAGACCTTGATTTTGATACTGTTTTGCCACAGAAACCACAAAACGCAAATTAGCCTTTGTCAAACGCTCTAGTGCAACTTGGTCACCTTCGCGAATGCGTTGTGCCAACTCGACCTCCTCATCAGCAGTAATCATATCGAGTTTACTTACATCTTGTAGATAGGTATTTAAAGATTTTGATTCCCGATTGGTTACCTGCTTGGTGATTTTGAGTTGTCTCATATAAAATTTATTTGTTAAAAGTATATAGGATGTATTATAACATGGATTATTTTAAAATCAAATTAATTCATGCTTTTTATGATAAATTTAGCATTTATGCGTTTTTTTTAAAGTATATGCAATCCAAAACACTTAATCTTCATCATTCTTTTTCTTTCTCTTTAGAAACGAAAAAAATCCTCCGCTAGTATTTTCTTCTTCAGCTTCCTCTTCTTCTTGTGGTAGTGCTTGTTCTTCTGTTCTTAGCACATTACCATCATCATCGAGGTAGACTTTTGTTCTATAGTTCTCTTCTTCTCCGTTAAAAATCGATTCAAAAAATCTTCTTACTTGTGACGTACTATCTTTAACGATAGGAGCGCAATCAAGAGCGCTTGCCACTTCAGCAGACGGACTTTTAAATCGTTGTTTTGTTAGCTTGGTATAGGTGGTATCTTTATTTAATTGCTGCATAAATTTTGCATAGATTGGCAAAGCTGAATTTGCTCCGGCACCTAATCCGGTACTGCTGAAGCCTATTCTATAATCATCATTACCTACCCAGCTTACTGCAACCATATAAGGTGTGATACCTACAAACCATCCGTCTTTATTATCTTGAGTGGTTCCTGTTTTACCAGCTATGTCATTATTAAGCTTATACGTGTACCTTAGTCGGGTTGCAGTTCCTTCCCTTACAGTACCTCGCATCATTTCTATCATAGTTTGTCTGGTGACGTTACTCATCACTGCTTTTTCTGGAACTTCCGGAGTGAATTCGGCAACGGTTTTTCCTGTTCGGTCTACGATTTTTGTAATGTAAAAAGGTTTCATCGGTTTTCCTCCGTTCACAAAGGAAGTATATGCCGAAGCCAGATTGCGCATCTTGATCTGTGCTGTTCCTAAGGCGAGCGAGGGAACTTTAGGTAACTTAGTATCAATCCCCATACTTCGAGCTTGATTGATTACTTTTTGAATACCAACATCTATAATAACCTTAACCGCAACCGTATTTATAGAATTGCTTAAGGCCCCTTTAAGCGAGTACGACAGGTCTTCGCCTTCACCACCTGCATTAGCAGGAGACCATTCCTTATTATTAAAATAATAAATCTGTTGGTCGCCATCATAGTAGGTGCAAGGATCCATTCCCTGTTCTAATGCTGTCGTATATACAAAAGGTTTAAACGTAGAACCTACCATACGTTCACTTTGACTCACGTGGTCGTATTTGAAATTTTCAAAGTCAATACCACCGATGTAGGCCAGAACACCTCCGGTTTGTGGATCTAATGCGACAAAACCACAATTAAGTAAAGAGAGATAATGAGACAGGCTGTCTTTTACTGAGATTTGCTGTGTGCGCTCGTCTGTGTTCCAATCAAAGATTTTACGTTTTCTCTTTATATTTAGTGAGTCTTCAATGGCTTCGGGAGAAAGACTGTCTTTAACCAATTTTTGATAATACGGGAGCTTTTCAAGACTTGGTTTTAGAATAGATGAACGTTTCCAAGGCGCATAATTACCATACGCTTTTTCGTATTGCGATTGCAAAGCAGCCATGTGCTCTCGCATTCCGGCTTCTGCATATTCCTGCATTTTTTTATCAAGCGTGGTGTGTATGGTTAACCCATCTTGATATAAATCGTAAGCAGAACCATCGTCTTTCTTGTAGTTTTTAAGAATGTCCTGAGCTTCTTGACGTATAAGCTCTCTAAAATAGGGAGCGATCCCAAGATCGGTATGCTTTTGATAACTCAACATAATCGTGTCACGTTCCATACCGACGGTATCTCGCGGATTCAAATAGTCATAACGTAACATCTGGTTGATCACAACATCGCGTCTTTTTCTAGCGCGATCGGGATAGACTCTTGGGTTATAACTATTATTTGCTTTTAACGTACCTACCAAAATAGCAGCTTCGTTAAGCGTTAAACTTTCGGTATTCTTATTAAAGAATTTTTGACTCGCGCTTTCTATTCCATAGGTATTGTCAGGAAAGGGAACGGTATTCAGATAAAGATTAATGATTTCATCTTTAGTATAAACTTCCTCAACCCGTTGCGCGATGATGAACTCTTTGAATTTTGAGATCACCAAATTAAACGTGCCGGCACCGCGACGCCCGTAGATATTCTTAACCAACTGCTGGGTTATTGTACTTCCTCCACCCGCGGAGTCATCCTGCATGAGCAGTGTTTTGAATAAAACACGCATCAGGCTTACTTTATCTACACCATCGTGTTTGTAAAAACGAGCATCTTCGGTGGCAATGAGTGCATTTTTTAAATGTTCTGGGATTTCGTCAAAACCAATAGGTCTTCGGTCAAAAATGTAATATTTACCAATAACCTTTTCATTTCGGTCTACCAATTGTGTGGCAAGCGATTGTTCTAGATGGCTAAGCTCATATTTAGATGGAAGTGCTCCCCAGACACCCATATAAATACTGAAGAAAAAAAGCGAAAAGGCAAAAAACAAAGTTCCTAATGCCAAAAGGGGATAGCGAACCCATTTTCTTTTTACCGCTGAATGAAACTTTAAAGTGGCAAAACGAAATCCTATTTCGAGATATTTTAAAATCTTGAAAAAGAGCTGAAGCGCTTTACTTTTAAAATCGTTTATGTTCCTATTTTTTAAGGGGTTCCTCATAAAAAAACAAAGGTAATAGTATTTTATGCCTGCGTGGATAGCACTTTAGATTAGTTTAACAACTAAATTTTTTAATTGAAGTGTAACAAAACTGAAATGCGGTCGTCTTACTTATATAACATCAATCAAAGAGTTCTTTTAAATTTTAATACAACACAACTTTTTCCCGGTTTTATCGGGGAAGTGTTTACATAAAAGCTGGCAAAGGTCACCTTCTGGGTGAGTGCTGCGAACTTTAACACGTATTTGATTTAAATTTTTAATCAATCAATCACAAAACGAGCAGTTATCTGATTCTTTTAGATAGCTGCTTTTTTATTGGCACCGCCAAAGAGTAAAATATTCCGAGGCTTGCCTCGAAATTGAACATTCATTTCCAAACAATGCCTCTTGGGCCTGCTTTTGTCGGCTCTTAGGTTTGTAAAATGATTTTGAATTAATTTTCCAAAAGAAAAGGATGGGTGAACTTTCCTGCCGGCTAGAATTTGAGTTCTATTGTCTGTATTAGTCC